>Ga0307998_1000241_pt1 | contig 31406 bp, 24 predicted proteins | sample Davwhametageno37_FD_203147 | JGI IMG/M metagenome (GOLD analysis project Ga0307998, IMG submission 203147) | Marine microbial communities from Davis Island wharf, Antarctic Ocean - #37 | ecosystem: Environmental > Aquatic > Marine > Unclassified | place: Antarctic Ocean: Davis Island wharf... | reverse complement strand
TGGTTCTCAACTTACTGATGGCTTTGCTGGCCTTGACAGAACCGAAGAATTGATGAAAATGAAATCGGAACACGATAATCCAGATCGAACGGAGACGCTACCAAAATCTATTCTAGGCGATATCAAATTCAACGATGTTTCTTTTGGTTATGAAGAAGATAAGGAGGTATTGCATAATATTTCCATTGATGCACCAAGTGGATCTGTAACAGCTTTAGTCGGCTCATCTGGATCGGGAAAAAGCACCATTGCAGGCCTTGTATCGTCGTTTTTAAGCCCGCAAGAAGGGCAAATCACAATTGACGGACATGATTTGTCAAAATGTACTTTGGAGAGTTACAGGCAGCATTTAGGAGTTGTGTTACAAGACGATTTTTTGTTTGAGGGCACCATTCGAGACAATATCATATTCCCAAGACCTAATTCTACTGAAGAAGAAGTGCAAGCCGCAGTAAAAGCAGCCTATGTAAACGAATTCAGTGATCGATTCGAAGAAGGATTGGATACTTTGATAGGGGAGCGCGGTGTGAAATTATCTGGTGGTCAACGACAACGGATTGCCATTGCTAGAGCGGTATTGGCCGATCCTAAGATTCTAATATTGGATGAGGCAACTTCAAACTTAGATACCGAGAGTGAAGCTTTGATCCAAGAATCATTGGGCGAACTCATGAAAGGCAGAACCACCTTCGTTATTGCCCACCGATTAAGTACGATTCGCAAAGCTGATCAGATATTGGTGGTGGAAGACGGGCACATTGCCGAGCAAGGAAACCACGACGAGTTGATTGCGAAAGAGGGCAGATACCATCAGCTGTTTACTTATCAGGCTAGGATATAATTTTGTTAACGTAAAAAAGGCAATGCAACGTTTAGTATATGGCAAGTAGGGCATTAGAAAGCACTAAACCTTCAAGTTTGCTCTGAGCCAAAGCGTTGTATTTTGTTTTTATCTTATTTATTTTAAAAGCCAAATCAACGATTTGGCGGTGTTTGTAAATAGCGCTGAACTTTCGTAACCACCGAACGCCCTATTTGCTATATACAGTGTTGTAGGTTGGCTTTTTATTTTTTAAGTCGAGAAATCTTCTTCTCTTATTAAATACCATTTGCAGTCAATTCTCTTAAAATATGAGCTAACATAGATTCCATTTTCGACACCTGACCAAACAAACATTCGTTCATCAGTATTCTGCAATTTCATTTTGTAATTGTCATAAATAACAGGAATTGAGGTCTTGTCTATATAGTAGGGGTTATGTTTCCATTTGTCTTTTGTAAAATATATTGTGTCCAAATCATCTCCTGGATATCCATTTTTAAAACCTACAAATTCAAGGGGGAATTTCACTCTTGATAACTGAAAATCAGGCTCAATCATAAATTTGTAAAAGAAGTCATCAAAATCTTCTTGTTCTAAGTCCGATTTATTGAATACAATAACCGAGTCTTTTAGTTGCAGTTCAGGATTATTTACATCTGCAATTACGCCTTCAGAAAACCTATTCATTTCATTAAACCACCAACCGAGTCCGAATCCAATTACTAAAGTCAATATGATTATCAGTCCTTTTTTCATTTTTTAGCTTACCTACAACAATTCGATATATCTACCGGTAGACATATCCGCCATATACAAACACAAATATATTTAATCAAAAGCCTATGAAATTCTTCAGTCGTTGTCAATAAAATAATGTATTTTTCAAATGCAACAGTGTTGCATTTGTTGTTACATTCGCAGTTCAAACTAGAAAAAAAGCTATGCGTTTATTGTTACTATCCTTTGTTCTTGTATTTGTTTCTTGCAAAAAAGATGATCCTCTTGTGCCAACAGTACCGACTATCCCTAACGAAGAAGAAGTAATTACAACCGTAAACTACACCTTAACTGCGACTAACGGTGATGTAGTTTTATTTTCATTCAAAGATGTTGATGGCGATGGTGGAAATGCGCCAGTAATTGTCAACGGCGAATTGGATACCAACACCACTTACACAGGTGTAGTCGAATTACTCAATGAAACAGTTTCTCCAGCAGATAACATAACGGAAGAGGTAAAAGAAGAAGGCGACGAACACCAGGTATTCTATCAATTCTCGAATGCTGACCTTAGCACAACCTACACCGATACGGATGCGAACGGAAAACCGATTGGTGTTGCAACTCAGCTCATCACTAAAGGAACAACCAGCTCAACGCTAACGATCACGTTGCGACATACACCCGATAAAAGCGCTACAGGCGTTGCAGATGGTGCTATTGCAAATGCCGGTGGCGAAACGGATATTGAAGTGACTTTCAACCTGGATGTTAAATAAGGGATTCCTTATTTTTTCTTTTGTTTTAGCGTTTTCCCTTTTGGGAAACGCGCAAAACTGTCGGCTCAACATTTCTGGACAGCTCCTTGATTTAACTACCCAAGAGCCCATCGCTTACGGTACTGTTTTTATCAAAGAGTTAAAGTCGGGTGCCGTTTCCGATAGCCTAGGCAAGTTCACCATTAAAGGTGTTTGTGCTGACAATTACCATTTGGTGATCAGTCACATTGGGTGTGAAAGTTTAGAAATGTATTTGGATTTGAAAAGGGATACGCTTCTTCAATTTTCCTTAGACCACAATCACCATCATTTGCACGAAGTTTCTATAACTGCCGAACATAAAGATCCTACTATTCAGGAATCGCAAAGTTTGAGCAAACAAGATTTGACCCAGCGCAGTGACAAAAACTTATCAACGATGTTGGAAGGGATAAGTGGGGTGAGTGCGATCAAAAACGGGAGCGGAATTGCCAAGCCGGTTGTTCACGGCTTGTACGGTAATCGCTTAGCAATAATCAATAATAGCGTGGCGCAAAGTGGCCAACAATGGGGCGTGGATCACAGTCCAGAAATTGATCCGCTGTCGGCAAACGAAATAACGGTAATCAAGGGCGTTGGAGCTATCGAATACCAAGGAAATTCATTGGGCAGTGTCATTTTGGTAGCACCAAGTACAATTGAAAAAGAGCCGCATGTGCACGGTTCGGGGAATTACTTTTTTGAATCGAATGGATTGGGTAATGGGCTGCATGTTGAATTGCAGCAATACAAGTTAAATTGGAATTTGGGTTGGAAAGTAGCTGCTACGGTTAAAAAAAGTGGAGATAATCGCAGTCCAAATTATTACCTCAAAAACACTGGAGGAGAGGAAGCTAATGTGGCCTTGCAATTCGAAAAATCAGTTGGAAAGCGTTTGATATTAGACGCACATTTTACTTCATTTAATGCTGCTCTAGGTGTGTTAAGAGGCGGGCATGTTGGCAATTTAACCGATTTAGAAACTGCATTTAATCGAGAAGAACCGTTTTATACGCAAGAAGAATTCTCCTATTCTATAGAAGCACCGCGCCAGCAAGTAAACCACCATATGGCCAAATTACACGCTTTGTATTTTATAGCTCCAAATCAACGATTGGAATTTACTTATGCTGCACAACTGAATCAGCGCAAGGAATTTGACGTAAGAAGATCGGGCAGATCAGACATTCCCGCTTTGAGTTTGGATCAAGTTTCCAACTTTGGAGAATTGAAATACGCAAACGATTTCGGAAAAGGGTGGGAATTGAAAACAGGGCTACAAGTCAATCATACCAACAACGAAAACGTACCAGAAACCAATATTCTGCCCCTAATTCCAAATTACGTTTCTATAGAATACGGGGTTTTTGGGCTGATTGCAAAAAAATGGGAGAAAACCACTCTTGAGCTTGGAGCGCGTTACGATTCAGAAACTCGTAATGTAGCTGCAATTTCCACTTCTGTTCCTCGGAGCGTTGTAGCGTTTAGTGAGATGTACAGCAATTTATCTGCAATGAGCGGAGTGAAGCGACAACTGACTAAGAACTGGAAATTGTTAGGCAATGTAGGTTTTGCCAATCGGAATCCAGAAGTAAACGAATTGTATAGCAATGGTTTGCACCAAGGTGTGAGCGGAATAGAAGAAGGAGAAATTAATTTACGGCCCGAACAATCCTTAAAAGGAACGCTTTCGCTGAAAGGTAAAGTGAAGAACAAGTTGTTTTTTGAAGCCTTAGGCTATTATCAAGCCATTGAAGACTATATATTCCTCAATCCAAGCAATGAAGTTCGGTTGACAATTCGCGGCGCATTTCCCGTCTTTAAATACGAACAAACGAATGCCAGTATATACGGGTTGGATGTCTCAACGATTTATCAAATGACCAATCATTTGGCGGCAAAAGTGCAATACAGTTTTATTCAAGGAGACGATAGATCGCAAGGAATTCCATTGATTTTTATGCCCGCAAATAGCCTTTACGGTGAGCTTACCTACGATATCGAGAATATCGGTTTGGGAAAGTTTGAGAACATAGAATTGCAGATGAACAATCGATATGTATTTGAACAAACCCATTTGCTTACTTCTCAAGATTTTGTGGCACCTCCAGAAGCTTATAACTTGTTAGGAGCAAAGGTTTCTGCTGAAAGGCAATTGGGCAAGTTTAGGTTGAGTTTATACCTTAGAGGCGAAAACATTTTGAATACTGTTTATCGAGACTATTTGAATCGGCAACGTTACTTTGCAGATGACTTGGGGATTAATGTAATCGTTGGAATCAATGCAAAGTTTTAAATTTGACCAACTATGAAAGATGCGCAACACTGGTCCGAAGCCCTTAGAACTCGGAATTTAAAAGCTACTAATAGTCGAGTAGAAGTGCTCAACGAAATAGAAGGTTATGGCAAAGCAATGCCGTATTCTCAAATACAGCATCAATTGCAAAGCATCGATAGAGTAACGCTTTACAGAACCTTAAATGCGTTGATTGAATCTGGATTGATTCACAAGGTTTCAGTAGAGGATAATGAAACGTTTTACGCGATTTGCAGTCAAAAATGCACCACTAAAGAGCATCACCATCAGCATGTTCATTTTCGTTGCACACAATGCAAGGAAGTTACCTGTGTTCAAGCCTCAGGACTAGAAACACTTTCGCTTCCAGGATACCAAGTTGCTAGTTTTGAGATTCAGGCAGTAGGGGTTTGTTCTTCTTGTGTTGTGCTTAGATAGTATTCTACTATTGAGTTTAACAACGGTCGTTGCTCACTACAAAAGTAAATTGTTGAGGAATTTCCTTTTCATTTGAATCTGTTGCGGGATTCCAGGCAGGCATTTTTGCAATCAATTGCAATAGAAACTCATCCACCTTTGGGTCTTTGCAGCTGCTATCCAGTGAAATTTGCTTTGCCTTCAGCATTAATGGTGAAATGTATGCGAGCGGCCATTAATCCGGTAGACAGTTGCACTCTTTGAATGATTAGCTTTTAAAAAGCAGTTGAGTGTAATTTGATCAGAATTGACGAAAACGCCTATTGAAATATATGCAACAAAATAGGAGTTCCTTTCACTTGCCTAGTGCCTCTTGTGTACAGCATATTTGAAAGATATATGCTTTGTCCATTTCTTCGTTGAGCGATTAACCGCTCCAAACGATCAAGCGCATCAGGTCCTGAGTATTTTGTAGAAACGGCTTCACCTCTTTTGTAAAAACTATAGGTAAAAGAGTGAATTTCTAACAACTCATTCTTGTAAACACCTTTAAGCTTTTGAATCATTTTGGTGTTGTTCTTATCGATGGATATCGCTTCTGGGTGGCCAATAAAAGTCGAGATACAAAACGGGAAAGCTATTTTATTGGTGCTTTTACTTCCAATTTCTAAAACAATGGGGTTCAGTCTAATACTGTCTCCATTCACCAATCCGTTGATTTTAGTTATGCTTATTCTTTCGAGTTTTCCAGAGTTTATCTGTTTAATGATTAGTGAATTAAAACCATTGCCTTCGACATTATAGGACATTGATTTTCCTCCATATGCGGTAAAGAATGTAAATCCGGTAACGTTACCTACTGCGGGTTTGAGTTGAATTGTTTTAATCGTCCGTAAATCGTCGTATGAAATCGTACCCTCAAATTGATTGTCAAAAACGGCAGCAACAGTGAGTGGTAGCGTTTTATCCAATTCCTGTGAAAAGCAATTTGCACTGGCAACTAGAAATGCAAGGATTATGAGGGCGTTATTCATGAAACTAAATTAAGAAATCAGCTTGTGATTTTTAGCCACTTTTATTATTGTCCGTAGTTCTTTTGAGTAACTCCGATTTTATTGTATTCCTTCCAAATTCCAGTTGGTTGTCCCATTTTATATTCTCCTTCTTTAGATTTTTTTCCATCTTCATTATAGTGAATACAAGAGCCGTTTAGTTGGTTGTCTTTAGCGAAACCGTCTATTTGAAGCTGTCCAGTTTTATAATATAATTTGTAAACACCATTCTTAGCTCCGTTCACAATCATACTGAGTTCTTGTAGCACTGCAGTTTCAAAATAAATCTTCATAGTATCTATCTGAACACCATTTTTATAGGTCATCTCTTTCTGGATTTTACCAGTTTGATAGTAAATTTTTGATATTCCATTTTGCTTTCCTTTCTTATACCATAACTCGCCTTGTAGTTCCCCTGTAGGATAATACATTTTCACTATTCCATCTGGTGCATCCTTTTTTCCTGAATATTCAATTTTAACCTTACCATTTGAATATAATTCGTTGTGCTCAAAATTTTGAGAAAATGCGACGAAAATTGAAAAGGTCAATAGAATTGTCAATAGTTGTTTCATGCTTTTTTTTATTTGTTGCTTACGTTTAGTTTTTACTGGATCACTTGCAGTTCAATAGGTAGTTCTCGAATGCTTTAATTCAATTTTTAGATTATCTAATGCTTCAACCCAATCGTCTCCGTCAATTGCATCTCTGTGGGTTTTACTTGCTTCTATAGTGGCTTCCTTGATTTATTTGATTTGGAGAATTCATAAAATCTATCGGACGACATTAATAGTTACTGTTGTCAACATCGTTTTAGTCTTTTACGAGTTGAATTCTGGCTTTTTTATCACCTGACTCGATCAATAGTAGATAAACACCTCTTGGTTCTTGCATTGTCAGTTGCAGCAATTGGCTTTTATGGTATGTTTTGGATTGAATCACTTTTGCATTCAGATCCAGAATGGTAATATCAATGTGTTCGTATTGAGCACCCATGTCAACTGAAAAATACCCATCTGTTGGGTTAGGGTAGAGCAGCAGTTTATTTCCAAAATCATTTTCAAGTATTCCTATTCCTGTTATAGCATAACAGGCTGAAGTATCAATACAACCATTTTGAGTGATTTCAACCGCAAAGTTCCCATTTGAGGAGGCGGTTAAGGTTTGGTTGGTTTCTCCTGTGAGAACTGAAAAATCGTTGGAGCAATTGAGCCATTGATAGTTAGCGCCAGATTCTTTTGCCTCTAGCAGATTACTAGCTTGAGTAACAGAGTTATCGATGGTATTAATCGTCAGATTAAGTGTTATCACCGAATCGCAGCCCATTGCATTGTTAATGGTGTCTGTTGCTGTGTTATTGTTGACAAAATAGGTGTTGCCATCTATCCAAGTCAAGGAATCGCAAGCAGTCCGAACATCAATTCCGGTCGTAGCAGTAGAAATGGTCAAATTCAATACGACAACCGAATCGCACCCTGCTGCATTGGTAACGGTGTCTGTAGCCGTGTTATTATTGATAAAATAGGTATTGCCATCTATCCATGTCAAGGAATCGCAAGCAGTCTGAACATCAGTTCCTACGGTGCTTTTGGTTATGGTTAAATTCAATACTAATATAGAATCACATCCTATAACATTGGTCATGGTATCTGTTGCAGTGTTATTGCTGCTTGTGTAGGTTTTACCGTCAATCCACGTAAAACTATTGCAAGCAACATGAGTGTTGGAGTCAAGCTGTGTCTCGCAAGGTCGAGTGATAACCAAGGATATACTTTTGTCAAAACCTAATGAGTCTCCAGCGGCATCAATTTGTAACGTGCTATTATTACCAGCACTAGGATGCTGAATGGACATAAATAGAAATCTATAATCTGGAGAGAAGGTAATACCTGTAGCTTCAGAACCCATCGGGGTGCGACCAAAAATTCTCACCTTAGGATTGGTTTGAGAATGGCCGCTATCTACTACCCATATGTAATTATTTCCACCATCTTGTAATACCCATAAATTACCCTCACCGTCAAACGCCAAATTATCATTTCCATAACCCCAAGGCGTTACAGTTGGCCCTTTTAAATGATGAACAACATATGTGGTATCACCGACATAAGTTTCCATATTCGTTACGGTTGTTCCTGTAATTGGATTAGAATCCTTAAAACGATAAACTCTACTCTCGCCTTTAACAGCAACATAAACGAGTCCAGTTGGCCCGATTTCAACATCTTCGATTCCATCAAATGCAGTTGCATTAGCAGCAGTGCTTTGGGCAATTGTTGAGTTTTGATCTGCAGGTGTTGTATTTCTAATTTTAATCCAATTACCTGTACCATTTTTAGAACCTTTGTACACGTACAGATTTCCTGAACTTAAATCAGCAACGCTATCTGCAACAAATTTGTACAAATATCCAGGGTAGGTGTCCACGCCTTGATACACTGTTCTTTGGTTGCTATGTACCACAATGTTTTCGTGTTGAAAGTTACCTAATGCCCATAGTTTATCTATTACAGTTTTAGTTGCCGGGTTTATTTCGACACACCATCCTAAATCATTCCGGCCATCGCTATTAGCATCTAAAGTAGTAGTGCTTTCTTCACAACTAACGACTGTATTCCAGGGGGTTACTGTTCCCGAGCAGTTATTTACAGTTCCTACTACATTATTGAAATTAATAGCTTGTGACAGCGTTGTTTGCCAGAGTTGATTTGCCTTGTTGAAATTAATATCCAATATACTAACAGCTCCTGGCACTAGTTCAGCATTGATACTTAAATAGCCATTCTCACTGCTTCCATTTATGGGCACATATCCCGTAAAATCATTATTTCCAGGTAAAAACCCTCCTTTGGTTAGAGAGTCACCTTCTTCAATAATTTTCTGAAATAGGTGTGTTGAAGGAATTACAAAATCACTGCTTTGAAATAGGGGTTCAACAGAAACGAAATTGCCAATTTTCTCTTGTGCTTGGATACTAAAACTTAATAGTAAGAAGGGGATTAATTTGAGTTTCATCTATACGGAGTTGAGCATGGATAAATAATCATTTCAATTTTATCAAGCATTTTTTCTGTTTCTAATCGATTGAATTTAAGAATAGCATTCCAAACTGGTTTGAAAGAGAATCCCTTAAATTTTCAGGATGAAATTGAACCGCCATGGTAAACGGATGTTTTGATTTGTCTTTTATAAAAATAGCTTCAACAACACTATCTTTCGCATATGCAGCAACTTCAAAACCATCAGCAAGTCTGCCAATAGATTGATGATGTCTACTGTTTACCCAAAATGTGTCTTGTTTAAAATAGTCACTTAACCAGGTATCCTTTAATGGTATGATAATATGTGCACTATCCTTATCACTTCTGTGCGTTACAGAATCATTGATGTAAGTAGGGATGTCAGGAATTAAAGTTCCACCGTGTGCTACATTGATAATTTGTTGGCCTCTGCATATTCCCATAATTGGAATCTTTTTATGAGCAGCGTAACGAATCATTTTAATTTCAAGACTGTCTCTGTAATTGTCAAATTCACCACAAAGTTCAGCATACTCAGGCTTGTTGTATAATTTTGGATTTACATCTTCTCCTCCTCCGATAATAATGGCATCTGCATTGAGCAAATAATAGTCTAATGAATCCTTAGATAAACCATAGCATTCCTTAATAACCGTTTCATTATCTAACAAACGGATCCAAGTTCCAATGTGCCCGTTATTGTCTTTAGAAATTAAAATAACGGAGGGTTGCGCTTCAACAACCGCGGTTTCATTTGAATTTATTTTTACTTCTGAATCACATCCAATCAGCAAAAAGAAGGAGAGAATACTTGAATATTTTAAGAGGTTAAAGCTCATTTTTTAATAGCATAAAAATTTTAATGGGTTAAAACGTCCAGCGGTCTGGATAAGCAAGGAGAGGAGGTATGTTTTGTATTGGCCAACATATTCCTTTTTGCTCTTTTGTGAGACCATTAGTAAGTGCCCCTAATGATACGCTAAGCCGACTTTCGCAGGCTAATCGATTTTGTGTTTCTTTTTTAAAATTGCAATTATTTCATCCTCGCTAATTTTTTTCTCTGCTGTAGTATTGGTAGTGATTAATCCGTTGTATTCGTTTTGAATAATTACTGCTAATCCAGTCTCTTCCCAATCAATAGTATTGTTTGTACTGTACTCTTCGACAATACTTTTAAACTGATTAACATACTTGTTATCAGTAATGTTTTTGGTGAATAACTGAAGAGTCCATGTTGAAACACTTTTAATAACAATACCCGGCGTTCCTTTTGCTCCAATTCTCCAATCAATTGTCTTTCCTATTTTTTTAACCGGGATTCGGTACGAAAAATCCACATTATCAATAGAAATATAGATGATGTCTTCAATTCGGGATTGTTTTATCATGATGCTACTTTAGTTTCAATTTTAAAAATTCAAATTTACGGATTCAATATGCAAATGCACTAAGGTTTAGTTAAGGTTAGTAAGAGATAAATAGGAGGTAAAGAATTGACTAAACCCTCTATTAATGAAGAATAACTTTTGGCTGCCCTATTTTTTTACTGCGTACAAAATATGTTTGCTTGATTTAAATAGAATGGGGAAATCCAATTTGTCGTTGGCAGTTAGCATATAATCAATATTGGAATATTTTGCTGTAATCATAGAAATATCAGCTTCTGTTAAGCCATAATAACCAGCTCCTACTTCCGACACATTTTGGAAATCATGGCCGCCATTAAGCAGTTTTAGTCGATCGTACCATTCCACCATATCGTTCGCGCTTTGGGGAGAATGTTTCCAAGAGACAAATGCAGCTCTTTCAGCGTTTATATAGAAGTATTGAGCAGATGGGGGAATAATAAAAACACTGTTTTTACTGGTGTTTTCTTTCACCCATTCTGTCATGGCTTCATCCTTATTTGTAGCGGCTTTTAGTTGTGCAATGCTGGCGGTGGACCTTGTCAGGAAGTTGTTTGTTTTAGGTATTAGGAATATCAAACAAAGGACTAAAACGAGATATTTTAATTGCTTTTCATTTTTTGAGTAAATTTTCTCCTTGTGTTCAATAAGAAAAGAAACAACGTTCATTAGCGTTAAAAAAGGCAACATAATATCACTGTATCGGAAGAAGTAATATTTAAGATAATGACTAGCACCAAACACAAAAAAAATTGTGAGCCCAATCAAGCTAATAATGACTGAGAAAAGCGCGTAGGCAGACATTAGTTTTAATGCTCGTTGTTTCGACTTCAGGAAAAAGGTGATGTTCACCACCGTAAAAATCCCCATTTTGATCCAGGTCTCAAATGGGAAATGATTGGGTAGTAGGTGATGAGGCACTCTAATGTTTACATAGATATCCCAGCCCAATTGAGAGACGTTTTCTTCGACAAGGAAAAACTGGTAAACAATACCGTAAAGTCCTACCGCACCAGCGATTAGGAAAATGGGTGAGGCTTTTAGAATTTGATTAACAAAGCCATTCGTTTCTTTTTGATAAAATAAAAATAGGGGTAGAAGGCAGAACAGGTTGTATATGCCTACGAGCAAATGAAAAGACAGTGCCAATCCCGAAAAAAGCAAACCCAATTGGTGTTTTTTCCTCAAGAAAGAAGCTAATGATAATATGGCAAAAGCATAGGCGAACGCTTTTGTTTCTAGTCCGCCAACCATCCATTCACCTGCGCCATTACCAAATGAAAAGAAGGTAAAGAATAGCACAATGGAAAGGAAATAAAGAAAACTATTAAATGTGTTCTTTAAAGGTTTCAGTAAGGAAAATATCGAAAAAGCTATCAAAAGATAGGAAACCAATCTTCCATAGATAATCGTTTGGATAACACCGAAGGTATCCGCAAAAAAACCAATAGCATAACTAAAAAGAAACCTGTAGGGTATGGTAAGATTAAGGTACCAATCATTTTCTAACCAATGCTCGTTGTATATGGCTTTTGCGTACGGAAGCACATCCATTTCATTGTAATCTATTTTGAACTGGAAAAAGAAGACTACTGTAGTCAGAAACAAAAGCAAAAACGCTAATACTTCTTGAATTACTGGCTTTGTAAGTATTTTTTTAAATTGATTCACTATTATATATAATCTGACGGACTTGATTATGACCGGCCCAAAATTCAAAGTAACTACTTTGTGGGACGCAAGAAGCCTTTGCTTTACGCTCTTATTTTATGCGTCCTATTTTTAAGTAAAGCAAAACTAAACTGTGTGTTCTCTAACTTTTGATTACTAGCTTAAGAAAAGCTAACGATTCGTAAATACCAAGCTCTAAAAACTCCACTTCAACCTCAGAAAAGCAGCAGATCCAAGGTTTCTAAAAACCTGATTTTGTTCGCCTAAATAAATTTGACCCAACGCTCCTTTTGTGGTGCGTATCCCGAAATGTATGCGCTATACACCTTGTTGGCTGTAGTTTATTGTTTTTTCAATGATTTATATTTGTCATTCAATCCTATTCCAGACAATATCATAGGCACGCATTTTTCAATCCTCGATATTCTTGTCTTGTCTTGTTTGGGTTGAGAAAAATGAAGAATATAACCTCTTTTTCTTCCTGGGGTTAATGCTTCAAAGGCAGTTTTTAAAATTGGATCTTCTTCTAATTTTACATCCAATTCAACTGGAATAGGTTCCGGACTCTTTTTGAATTGGACTTTTAACCCAATCTTTTCTACTTCTACAGCTTCAAAAATGTATGTTCTTATATCATTTTCAATCCCTTTTATTTCACTAATGTTTTTGAACTTGAACAGTCTTGCTGCCTGTGAATTTGGACCTTGCTTTACTAATAGATTTTAATCATCACTTAATAAAGAACCCTTGAAAAAACTAATACAGCAATAGTTTTTTAAAGCGCTCACCATGAGAATATTTTTGTTCTGAAAAGTGTAGCATGGTGCACCCCATTTAAATTCCTCTATCAACCCACAATCCAGAACTATGGTTCTCAAATATTTCAACTCTGATGTCCAAGAATGAACTTTACAATCAGGAGTTCCTCCTAGAGGGTAGCGTCCACAGCCCTCAATAAAATAGTTGTCCACTGATTTGTTCATTATATTCTAATTACCACCAACGTCTCGCTATATGCAACGTTACATATATCCGCCATATATTTATTATTAGTAATTCTTTGTAAAATGTTGATTAAGAATATTTGATTTATACGCTTATAATGTTTCCAAGTAGAAAATAATTGCTCTTTTCAAATTTAATTATTTTCTAAAAAGAGGATAGGTTAGCTTGCGACGGATATAAAGTAATTGTTCTGTCGCCTTTTTTTAATTCGATTGTGATGGGTTGTTAGCTGTCTAAAAAACAATACCAAAATTGACCCGAAAATTGATGTTGACTGCTGAGTTGTTCAAGCTAAAAACCAGCTGGAAGCAAAACAATAGGGGATTGGTGTTTAACCCTAATAGCTAAGAGTTCGTTTTTTGAACTAGATTTCAAGTACCGCTGAATAGGATTTCTCTTTACACAGGTGAAACTTTAAATGCAATTCACCCCAAGTGACCAAGTGACCACGTGATCAATAAAAGATTACAGAATTAATTTGCTTCAATTAGAATGAATAGGTCCTTCCTTATACCTCAATCAAATTTTCAAAAACCGTCAGTAGTTTTTCTTTTCGTATGGGTTTAGTCAGATAACCTTTACAACCTAGATCCATGCACTTTTGTTTTTCGCTGCCCATTGCATGTGCGCTTTGTGTTACAATGATAGCTTTTGGGTCCAATTTTAAGATTATTGAGGTAGCTTCAAATCCATCCATTACGGGCATTCTAATATCCATTAATACCAACTCAATTTCCGGATGTTTTTTATACATTTCAACTGCTTCGGCTCCATTATCGGCAATTAAAAGATTGACCTTCCATAACTTCATAATTTCTTTAAAATACAGTTGAATAAAAGAATCATCTTCTGCTAATAAAACCGTTAAACCTTCAAAAGTCTTGAGTTTGGTTTTAACCTCAATCTTTTTATCCTCTACCACCTGTACTTCCTCAAATGGGATAGTAAAAGTAAATTCAGAACCCACATTCAATGTCGATTTCACTTCAATTTCACCACCCAATAAATGAACAATTCCTCTACAAATGGCTAAGCCTAAACCATTTCCTCCAAAATTTTGGTTTTTGTCATTTAACTGTTTAAATCGCTGAAAGATCTCTGTGGTTTTATCTGCTGAAATTCCAATGCCTTCATCTTTTACAAAAAATGCCAGGTGCTTTCCTTCTCTATTAAAACCAAATGAAACGGTTCCTTTGTCAGAGAACTTCAATGCGTTACTTAGCAAATTAGAAATTACCTGGTACAGTCTTAAACGATCTGTTTTGATGGTCAAGTTCTGGCAATCCTTAGGAATAAATCTTTTGAATTTTAAGTTAGGTTTATTATTATTATTATTATCTGATATTCTTTGGTTAAAAACTACTTCCAATTCAGTAATCATTTCACAAACGTTACAGTCTGATATAATAAAGTTCATATCATCGGATTCAATTTTTGAAACATCAATGATATCATCGATAAGAGTGAGCAGTTGCTTTGAATTATTCTCAACAATGTCGATATAGTTGTGTCTTTTTTCTAGCGATAAGTCATCGTTTTTGAGCAAATCAGAAAATCCAATTACGGAATTCATAGGAGTTCTAATTTCGTGACTCATATTAGCTAGAAATTTATTTTTTAGGGTATTGGCAGATTCTGCTTTTTCTTTTGCGGCAATCAATTCATTTTGAAATTGTTTTTGTTTGGTAATGTTTTGAGTAACTCCCATAAGCTTAACAGGCTGATCACCATCTAGTATTACAGTGCATTTTATACGTATCTTAATGAGTTTTCCTTTAAGTGTATATGTATCTAATTCAAGGTCAAAGTCTTTTCCCTCCAATGCGCTCTGAACTGCTTCCTCCAATTTTTCCTTTTCATCTGTTGGAAAAAGGTTGAGTGCACTATCAATAGTAACGATGAATTCTTCAGGCGATGTTTCGTGAATTCGATAGATTTCTTCCGTCCAGAATAATTTGGTGGTTAATACGTCGAATTCCCAACCTCCTAACATTGCTATTGCTTGTGAAGTTTTAAGCAAATGATTATTTCGTCTCAATTCTAATTCAGCTTTTTTAGACTCCGTTATGTCTTGAAAAATCCCTGAAAGCCTTCTAGGAATACCGTTAATCAGCGTTACCTCACATGTAGTGCGCACTGTTATTAACTTACCTTTTGTTGTATGTGTATCCAGTACAAGATCATATCCTTTTCCTTCCTCAATTGCAGTTTTAAGCGCTTCTTTAATAATGCGACGAGATTCTGGTAGGAAATAGCCAACACCGGCATCAACTGTAGGGTTAAACTCATACGGCGTGGTTTCATGAATCAAATAGGTTTCTGCCGTCCAGTAGAGTTCGTTAGTTAAAAGATTAAGCTCCCAGCCTCCTATTTGTGCAATGGATTGAGAAGCTTCTAGTAATTGAGTACTGCGCTTCAATTTTAGCTGAGCCCATTTACTTTTTGTAATGTCTTGAACCGAGCCTCTTAGACCTATTATTAATCCTTCCGAGTTTCTATAAGACTCTCCTTTTGCATGTATCCAAAAAGATTTACCATTAATTACGGCTGTTTGAATTTCTATGCCATAAGGAGTTCCATTTTCGGAACATTCCTTTACAGCAGCCGATAATTTTCGCCAGCCTTCTGCCGAAAATAATGTTTCTTGCTCAGGGTAGCTAGGTACTGGTTTTGAATTATCAAGACCAAAAATAGTAAAGAGATGATCTGACCAAGTTACTTGGTTAGTAGCTATATTCAAATTCCAATTCCCAATACGAGTTATTTTTTGAGTAATCTTTAATTCCTCTTCACTTTTTATTAGGGCTGCAGTCTTTTCTTTTTCCAAGGTAATGTCTTGGGTAGAACCATTCAGTTCTATGGTCTCTCCCAACTTGTTTTTAACTGGTTCAGTTTTTAACCTTAGCCATTTAGCAGCACCATTAATAGGATTGGTTAGCACTTCCATGTCATATGGAATACCATTTTCCACGCTATTTTGGGCTGTCGCTAATAATAATTCTCCGCTTTCTTTAGTAAATAATGCTAAATGCCCTTCGGGGAATTCTGGTGGCGGAGTTGAAGGATCAAGGTCAAAAATAGAGTAGAGCTCATCGGACCATATTGTTTCGTTAGATGCAATATTTAATCTCCAGCTTCCAACATGTGATATTTTTTGGGTACGCTTTAATTCCGCTTCACTTTTTTCAAGAGTAGCGGTTTTTAATTTCTCTTTAGTAACATCAATGAAAATGCCGATAAAACTTTTTACACCGCCCTCTTCATTATACTCAAAAGGTGTGTCTATTGAATAACACCCTATCCAATGACCATTTTTGTGTTTAAACCGATATTCAAAAGAATGTTGCTTACCTGCTATGATTTCTGTCATATGAAGATGCAAGGCCTCCCTATCATCAGGATGGAATAATGAAATAAATGTTTCGCGTTCCATTGCCGTTAATTCATCCTGAGTATATCCAGAGATAGCTGAATAGCCTTTATTGCTCCATATATTGGTGCCTTTTACCGCATCAAAAATGTAAATACCGTTAGGAGAGGTATCCGTTATTTTTTGAGAAAAACTCCTTTCTTTTTCTAATGATTTTTTGGCTTCATTAATCTCTGATACATCGGCAAAAGTTGCTGCAAATTCACCCTTTTTTGGACTGAATATCCGGACTAAAAAATGCTTGTTGAGAAGGTCATTGTAATTTACAATCGACTGTGTTGTACCTGTTAAAGCTGTCTCTCCATAGGTTTTTATCCAGTCAATACTGTGTTTTTTTATATCTGGAAATATTTCAAGCACTCTTTTACCAGCAATTTCATCATCATTAAGGCCAGTTTGTTTCCTGTAGATTTTATTCGTAGAAATGAACTCCCAATCTATGAGCGCTCCATATTTGTCCTTTATTATTTTGCCATGTAAAAACCCATCGTCTATGTTATCAAATAACGAATTATAAATTGATTCTGTTTTTTTAAGTTTTAGTTGCGTCTTTTTTAATTCATCAATATCGATGAAACTAATTATGACACCTTCAATTTGTCCGGTTTCTGTTTTTAAAGGAGTTATGCGCTTCAAAAAGATTTTCCCGTCTAGGTTTACTATTTCTTTTTCTTGCTGAATACCTGTTTTCAAAACTGATTTGGCATCAGTTATCATAACAGTTCCTGCTTCCTTTGGAAAGTCGAAATCAAAATTTGATATATTTCTTCCAATGTCATCTGGGGTTAGGTTGAAATGACTGTGCATGGTGGGTGTGAATTTTCTAATTCTAAATTCTGCATCTAGAAAAAGAGCACCAATTCCAGTACTGTCCCAGAAGTTATTTATATCGTTATTAAGGTTTTCAAGTCCTTCGTTTTTATCTTTCATAAAATGAAATTTAATCGTACTATTTTACCTTCCTTTTTTTGCGATTTGCAAGGTTCAATTTCGAACTATAAAGTTACACCATAAAGCTTTAGTAGACCTCATTTAGCAGCGTAAAACACAGTTTAAATCCATTCTATTTAATCGGCTTTGACTTTGCGGATACCGCCGTTTTTATTGATGTAACAGCTTAAAATAGGAGCAGCAAAGCGGGTAGGGTGTGCCTTGTAATTTACCATGTATGGATACCAAATAACGCCATGCAATCCTAGCGCATTAGTACAACTGCAAGGGGTGAATTGGTTAACTGCTGTTGGTCAGTTATATTTAGTTCTTAAGTAGTTTGGTTACTTCTTTTTCTACCTTCAAATAGTAAGTGCCAGTTGAAAGCTCTTTGATAGTTATGATTTCGCCGGAACTTACTGCACCGTATTTCATGATTTTTCCATTGATATCAGAAATATTGTATTCAACTTTATTCGGAGTTGAAAATTCAATTACAAACTCATCACTTGTTGGATTTGGAAAAACTTGAAAGTTCAATTCCGAATGCTCCAAAATGATTGTCGGCAGCTTTGGACAAGTTAGGTTAGTCTCGTATTTTGAAGCGGTAGAATTCTGATTTAGCGAATCCACTGCAAGCATATTACAATAACAGGCATCGTTATCCAAAAATAGTTTCAACCAAGCAAAAGCAACATTTCCTGCATCTCCATTTCCTGTGTTTGGATTCAAAGGGGTATAATGGTTTCCTGCAGTTATTTCAAACACTAATTTTTTGGTGCTATCAGGTGTACTGGAATAATGCAAGTTAGCGTGTGTTGCCGGAGGTGCAGTAGGATCAATTTGTCCACTTAAAATAAGTACTGGTGCGGTATGTTCCAAATCTGAGGGCAACGAAACATCCCTTCCTAACCAAGGTGCTATTGCAAATACTGCTTTAATTCTATTTTCGATTTTTGCAGCCAGTTGAGCTCCGCCACCCCCCATAGACCAGCCGCCTACGGCAATATTCTCTTTGTCAATTTTTTGGTATAAAGGAGAGGCTGTCCTTTCGTTCTCTTGCCGCAAAGTTTCCATTCCGTCGATTAGGGCAGAGGCCCTCAAACTAGGATTGTCTCCCAGTTGATTCGTTCCAATAGTCATGCAAATAAATCCTCTTGAGGCAAAATATTTGGCCCAATCTTTAATGGATTTTTCTGTGGCTAAATATCCAGGAATCAATACAATACTTGTTAAGTTTTTGTTCGCATTGCTTGGGTAGAATAAGGTAGCACCTTTATAGTCGGGACCATTTCTTAAACCATCAGATTCTAGCAAAGAATCTATCGCCAAAGGCGTGAAATTAGCTACAGCTTGAACGGTGATAGCAGCACACTGACTAAATACAGATTGTGAGAATGCTGCAATTAATGAAAGAACGATTATTTTAATTTGCATTCTGTTTTTTGTTTGTTACCATCTTCAGTGATTAGCAGTATGGCTAATGTGCTCTGCAATTCGCATAATATTAGGTAATCGATTTAATAGGATTCAAAATTAGCAGAAACTCCTTAATTTCTCAATTCCGTCTTGCCTAGCTTTGAATTGGATTTCCACATCTAGGTAAATTTCATCCAAGAGTATGCTCTTTTTGCGTTGCAATAATGTCGCTAACGGCTTGCTTATATTTATAAGGATTCCCAGCTTTTTTAATTGCTTTATAGACTTTTTGAGGATTGTGTGTAGACTGAGAGAAAAATTCCCAAAAGCCTAGCATTTTCATCTTAATTGGCGTTGGTCCAGAAAGCATAGCATCGTACTGATGATAAATAGCATCGTGAAATGCGCTGAAAATCTCCCAGCGATCATTGGGATATTCAGTAGTGTCTGCCTTTATCATACTGGGCAAAAAAGGGTCTGCGATAAGACCTCGTCCTATCATAAAGTGGTTGATAGTTGGGAATCGTTCTCGCATTGCTTTAAACCGTTCAACAGTAGTTATATCACCATTGTAATACAAGGTATGTTTTGCGACGTCTATGCATTTCTGGAATGCATCAAGATCTACACCTCCTTTGTACAATTGCTTACCAAGTCTAGCATGAATGGCTACATTTTTAAGTGGGTACTTTTCTAGTATTGGAAAGGCATCTAATATTTCGTTGCTGTTTTCATAGCCGAGGCGCATTTTCATAGAGATAGTAACATCTGTCTCACTGTGTGCGCGATCTAAAATGTGATCTATTTTTTCAGTATTGCAAATGAGGCCAGAGCCCATTCCACTTTTAGTAACCATTGGATAGGGGCAACCCAAATTCCAATTCAACTCTTTGTACCCTAACGATTGAATATATTTTATCACAAATATGAAATGATCAGCGTCTGCCGTCATTACTTGAGGTATTAGCGCTAAGCTGGTATTTACTTCAGGGTTTAAATCGCGTTGATACGATCCCTTGATAATCATCTTTCTATTGAACCGTATATAAGGCGCGTAATAGGTGTCTATTCCTCCAAAGAATTTTTGCTGTGCATTACGGAAAGTAGCATCTGTAAAGCCTTGTAAAGGAGAGGATAGGAGCGTATAGGACATTAATGGGTTTTGAGCAATGAATGCTAACAGTTTATGTATGCTTAGCTATTTTTTAAATACAACACTTTGCATAAGTGCTCTTTCATGTTCAGTATTGAATCACTTTTAAAACAATTGTGCCTATCAATATTAAAAATCCAAATTTCAATAATTCTGACTGCTCTAACCTGATTTTTTAATAATTTTATAGTTGGGCAAATAAAAGGGTCCGAAAGCTACTGTTTAAGTGAACTATTATAACTCTGTCATTTATTAAAACACTACAATGGGAATACCAGTAAAAGATTTTATGTCGACCCCGGTCACAGCTGCAACAGGAGAGGATAACGTTCTAGAAATTAGAACGCTTATGAAGGAAAAGGGAATTCACGCAATTCCAATTATTTCGTACGCAAATGATTCACTAAAAGTTGAAATGACCATTCAGGGTATTATCACTGCTACAGACATAAGCGGAGAAGTGAGCGATGATGCCAATGTGAAGGATATAATGACTGCTTCTAGTGTTCATGTTGTTCATGCAGATTCAAGCGCTCAGGCGGCAGCTAAAATGATGCTAAAACATAAGGTGCATCATATAGTTGTAATGGACGAAGGAGCAATAAAAGGTATGATCAGTTCTTTAGATTTCGTAACGCTAGTTGCGGAACATGGAATGGGTTAAAAACAAAACTCAATTTAGGATCTGCCGACTAATTTACCTAAGCAAAGTAACATAACCGGTATAGGTAGTTTTGTTGACCTTTAATCGGTAGAAGTAAACACCTTCTTGGCAGAGTTTTCCAACAAATGTTCTTCCATCCCAAATTGGAAAGCCCTCTATGGATTCAAATATCAATGCCCCCCATCGGTTGTAAACGTATACTGTACTGCAGTCAACAAAATCATTACCCATTGAAAAGTCAATGTCGTCATTTATACCATCGTAGTTTGGCGTAAATACATTGGCTATGCTGTCTGAAGTAAAAGAAAGTGTAGCTCCAGCAATATTTATGACCTGAATGCTGGTGTCTCTGCAGTCATCGGTAGATTGAACAGCGAGCTGCAGTGTGTAGTCTTGATTTTTTATTGCATCAAAAGAAACTACTGGATCCGACCCTAGTTCATCACCATCTAGATACCAATTGTAGGAAAATACTTCTGATTGAATTATGCTAGCAGTAACAATTCCATCTTCGCAGCCTGCTTTTGCAGTGCTTGTAAATGCTGCTTTAACCTTTGAATTTACATGCACAAATACAGTCGTAGAATCTACGCATCCTAAAGAATCAGAAACAACTACTGTGTAGGTAGTGCTAGAATCGGGGAGTGCTTTTGGAGCTGCAACAGAAGCTTGATCCAAATTTGCAGAAGGAGTCCAAGTGTAGCTATATGGACTTGAACCAACAAGATCATAAACTCGAAGAGTAGCTGTGTCACCACCACAACGTATACTATCGCCTGAAGCTCGAATTCTAAACGTACCTACTTGCACTGAATCCACTGTTTTACAACCACTAGTATCTACCGATAACAAGTAGTAAGTTCGAGGAAAAGGGTCTTTTGTCAACGGGTTTCGAGTATTTGAGTTGGTCAATTTATCAGCAGGTGCCCAAATATAAGTTGATGTTATTGGTCCAGTAGGGTTGCCGCCTAGCTCTATGTTTGCCGTAGTATCCTTACATACAATTCTATTTCCACCTGCGTCAATAACGGGTTTGGTTTTTACGATTAGGTTTATGGTGTCTGACAACGTACAATTACCCGATTTAACGGATACCACATAACTAAGTGGCCCTGCGTTTACAGGAATAACAGTAGGGTTAGCAATGGTGGCGGTATCTAAGTCAGTTGCTGGCGTCCATAAATAATTTAAACTACCGGGAACACCAGGTTTCCCTCCTAAGGTATAAGGAGTAAACTGACACAATACGGTGTCTAATCCAGCATCAACTAGAGTGTTTGTTAAGATCAACACATTTACGGAATCGGTATTAGCTCCGCAAAAATTTGAAACCTCTACCCAATACTTTCCTGATTTAAAAGTTTGCAGATCTTTTGAAGTTGAGCCATCATTCCAAAGTGCTTTAAATACAGAGGTGTTTACGCTTATTAATAACGTATCCCCTTGACATAGTGTTGTGTCTGGACCAAGACTGGCGATAGGAGCAGGAGGTACTTCAACAGTATCACTTACCGTTATCTGTCCACACGAATAAGTGGTGATTAAGCTTACTATATAGGTTCCGTTTAAAGTGTAAGCGTGTTTCGGGCTTTCAAGGGTATCTGAACCTCCATCTCCAAAGTCCCAAAGGAATCCAAGTGGCCGCTCTAGTGGATTACTCTTAAATTGTACCGTATCTCCCAAACAGATGGTGTCACTGCCATTTATCGCGTTAGTAAACTGAATGGTGTTGCTTAAGTCAATCAATGAAACTCCTGCCGCGTAACCGTAGGAGATAACTGATCCATAGCCCATACTGTAAGCAATAAATCCACATCCTTGAGTTTCAAGTCTATGATACCCTGCAGTAATTTTTGTGGTTTTATAAGAGAAGTCTGCGTTTTGTGGAAAGGGTATCCAACCGGTCATTTGAATACTGTCTAAATACATTAACGCTGTATCTAACGTTCGTGTTAACGCATGCACATAGTGATTCTGAATAAGCGCAGTATCAACAGCAAAAAACGATATCGAATCCAAAAACATTTGCTCGGTTGCATTGAGCATAATCATAGAAGGGTCGGTCCCTGTTTGCGTACATCCACCTTGTCCAGTAACCATAAATTGTCCTAAAGCAATCGATTTGTTACTGGTGTAATTGTGAATTGCGGATATGGTATCATCATAAAATTCACCTGCTTTTAGCTGAGCCACTAAAGTGCCATCTTTAAATACGTCGGTCGAATCTTGATCTGCAACGATTTTAATATAATCTAGATTTATGTTTGGAGTAGGAAGGGCAAAATAGTCCGTTCCCCATGTGTTGGTCGGCATCATTGCCTCGTAAAGAGGATCTAGCGAACCTGTATTGCAATAAACTGAAGACCAGACATTTCCAGAGTAAACAAAAAAACTACTGTCGTTTACCGATTCGATTAATGTTCCTGTTAAATCGTCATGAACTGAATCGGCCTGCGCCTGATAAACCTGATTTGGAAGTATAGTATCTCGGTAAGTAACACCGGAATCATGACCGCCTGAGATATCTCCAAAAGGGGTAATGTCTACTATTACAGTACCTCCGCCACTAACCACGTTAAATTCAGATTCGTATAAAGTGTTTCCTCTTACTTCTGATATATGCGACATAACCCGGTAACGTTTAGGACCGGGAATATTAGGAAGGACAAGAGAAGCTTCATGCCTGGCATTTGCTAAGGTTACCGCAAAAACAACTACATCTTTATTGGAGGTTACATGTACGGCTCGGTTTACATGAATATCAGATCCTAGAATATTGGCATCTGCTGGAGGTAATCGAACCTCGACCACTTGGCCTGGGACAACCGTGAAATTTTGAGAAAATGAAGTGCCAGGGATTTCAACTGTACCGGACGCATTTTCATTGGAGGTGATATTTACCCAATACAAGGCGTTTGCTCGATCTCGAGTTTCGGTAAAAGCAAACCAGAAGTCAGTTCCAGAATTTGTAAATAACTGAGAAAAGCAGTTAAATGTGCATAAGAATCCAACTAGGGTAAATAGTATAGCACGAAAAAACACCCGCATACAGTCAAAGATAGATTTTCTGTATAATCTAGCCCTAAATATTGGCAGATTCAATATTCGTATTATGCTATCTAAATTGTTTTGGTTTCAAATTATTACTTGCGTTTTCTAGGATTTCTAAAATCCTCTTTTGTCTTGTTTCTTTTCTTTTAGCAGAAACAACCCAGTGCAATAAAATCTTTTTTATAGACTTGCTCAGACTATCAAAGTATTCAAATGAACCCTTGTAATTTGCAAATTCTTCTTTTAAATCTTCTGGAATTACAAGGGCTTCAACTCCGTCCAAAATTGTCCAAGAACCATTTTCTTTTGCAATTTCAATGCTTTTGTAACCTTCTTCTTGCATAAGTCCTTGATCAATTAAGGTTTTCACTTTTTCCTTGTTTATCTTAGACCAATTACTTTTTGCTTTTCGTTTGCTGAAATACTGTTTGTATTTCTCATTGTCTATTGTCCTTTTGGTGCTATCAATCCAACCAAAACAAAGTGCTTCATCTACTGATTCACTCCAACCTAGGTTATGGTTTGGAGATTTTATCTTATAAAAAATGAGCCAAACTGCATCTTTTTTATTATGGTTCAATTCAAGCCATTTTCTCCAATCTTTTTTGTCGTATGGACAATAGTCTTCAACATCTTTCATATTCTATTTTGGACTACTTCTAATGGCCCATCCTAGCGCAACTAAGGAAATTGCGGAGTTCAAGGGTTTCATTTCAGGTTTCAATATGTACTTCGTACGAGGCATACCGTTTCAAATTTACACTATCGCTAGCACCCGCCTGAACGGACGGGCAGGTTTGCTTTGCAGTTGCTGTGTCTGTTGCGCAACTCACAAAACAACGAATGGCGCATTTTGGATAAGTCTTATAGAATATAAGTGTCTGATTACCAATGATGAAATGTTTTACTTGTTCTTCGAAATTAGACAATCATTCGAAATTAGGTGTTGCGCCACAGCTACTGCTGTTATACTCTGTCATTTCTCAGGGTCCAAATCCATTTTTGTCAATCCAAAAACTTCGATAACCTTCTTATCCGAATCCACTTTGTAGGTTACTGTATATCCTTTGAATGTTAAATCACGGAAATTGTCTGAATCGAAATAGATTGACTTCTTGCATTTGAAGGGATAATCGGTCGTCGTTTTGATTTTGGCTATAAGGTCATTTTTAAATTTTCTCGCGGCTTTTGGTTTGTCCGCAGCAATATAAGCTACTTGTCTAGTTAGTTTTCGAACAAAGTTTTCATGAAGTTTAATCTTCATACTCCTGAATAGCTTTTTCTAAAATTTCGTCAAGCTTATCAATCGATATTGATTTGGATTTTCCTGACTCAACCAATTCAAGTTCATTTCTCAAGTAATTTTGATTCGCAACAAAAGTTGAATCCGTTGTGATAACTTCCAAATCATCTGATTTAAACTGACCCAAAAGCCACATTACGTTATCGACAATCTTGTCACTTACTCTTAATTTTATCGTAGTCATATTTCAAAGGTAATGATTCTGCACGCTTGATTTTCATCCGAGTGAGAGGAATGATTGAGTATAACGCCCCACAGCCATGGTAAGTAGGGCAAAGGAAGTATGTTGCGAAAGGGAAGCACCGCAGGTTCTATTCATGCTGATTGGGCGCGTGGGCAAAAACATACTGACCTTGCAGTCATCTTGGAATCTCGGATTCATGTTTATTGTTTTTCTATCGTTTCAAATTTACAACAGAACCGCCTATTTGCCTTGTGGCTGCTGTTAGCCAAAGTGCTTATTGATTTCCTCCTCGATTGATTTCAGGTCTTGTCTGTTATCAAAAACCGTAATTATGTAAATCGTCTCTGAATCATATTTGTATAGCAGAGTTGTCTGTTTTGTTACAACACAACGTCTTAATCCCTTCTTTACATCGCTGATAATAAATGAGTCAGGATTTGACTTAATTACTCCAACTTTCGATTCTAGTTTCTTTAGGAATTTATTTTTAGTGGACAGCGACCATTCTTCTTCCAGATAATCAAGCAATTCAGTTAGTTTGAAAGAAGCAAGTGAGGTTAATTTAACTTTCACGAAACTTTCTTTAGAAAATCATCCCAGTCTTCTGTTTTGCCTTCTTCAATTTGACGAAGTCCAAGTTCAACTTCCTTTTTCTGTGCTTCAGATAGGTCCAACCAAAAGTCTTTTTTTTCATGACTTAAAGTTTGAAAAAGCTTATTGACAATCTCTGAACTCTCAAGTTCAAGAATTTGTCTTACGAGTTCTAATTTGGCAGACTGAATATCCATTTTCTAAAGATTTGTTCAAAGTTACAAATTTCTGGTTTCCGATTGCGCCTGAGTGTTGCGGCATTTTGGCTAACGCCCCGCGGCCAAGGCAAGTAGGGTTGAGGAAGCATGTTGCGAAAGGGAAGCACCGCAGGTTCTCATCAGCCTGCTTGGGCGCATGGGCGAAAACATACTGACCTTGCAGTCATCTTGGAATCTCGGGTTACTGTTCATTAAATTTCATTCTGTTTCAAATTTACACTAACCTAGCATTTGCCTTTTAGTTGGCTGTTATACACCGCTCAAATCGGATTTATTCATGCTAATTCCACGTGAGCTTTGTCTTTCTAAATAACCACCGAATTTGTGTCCTGTTTCTACGTTTATGTCAACTGACCATTTTCCATTGGAGTCTTTTTGACCTCTAATACTTCCTTCTCGAATGGGTTTTGAAATCTTTTCGGGTATCTTGGATATTACTGTCCAAGAATAAGTGCAGTTTATTTCTTGCAATTCCTCAGCACTCTTTTCAAAACTAGTTATACTGTCGGGGATACTAAATACTAGAGATTCTAAATACTTAGCGTCATAATCTTCAGCATCAATAAAAGTTTCACCTTCATTCAGATAAACGAACACAACTTCATTTCCAGCCTTTATTTCGTATTGCTTAATCAGTTTTGGGTTTTGTTCAATTATCAAAGTGGACATCTCATGCACCTCAATTCTCTCCACGGGAACAGAGCCAATAGCAACATTTTTTCCATTCTGATTACAACTCATGAACAAGAAGGCTGGTAGTAAGTACAATAAGTTCAAATTCTACACACTGCTAGATTTGAGTTGTGTATAACGTTCTGGCTATGCGTAGTGCGGGATTTCAAGGTAATTCTTCTGATTCTTGCACAAATGGTAGCCAAAGCTGCGATTTACGTTTGTAAATTTAATCAAACCAAACGCTAAAGCGGAGCTTTGGCGGAATAGAAGAAGTGAACTCTCGGTTAACAACTCACCCCGCATTTCGTATAGGTTTTGTTGTAGCAAGTGATTTCGTTTTTATTGTGGTTCTTCACCATTTTTATAATCAAATCTTGTATTGTATTCGCCATTTTCAAAATACCAAGTCCAAACACCAATTCTCCTATTTTTTGAATATTCTCCACTTAACTTTGAGGTTCCATTTTTATAGTATTCTTCGTACTTTCCAGTTTTCCCACCGCTTGTTGAGCCTCCTTGAACGTTAATATAAATCTGGCTATAAACCTGTTTAAGATTGCCGTTTTCAAAATAGTCATAAAACTGTATAGTCATTCCACTGTCATTTTTTATTTCAATGCTTTTGAATTTTATACGGTCGTTGACTTTATTAGAATATTTTTCACGGATTGCTTCTTCATTTGAAATTGTCACTTTTGAGTCTTTGAATCCATTCTTTGAATAGTTGATTGTGATATTATGGTCTAAATCATACTTGGATTTGATAATGTTCGAATCGGAATAATGTTTCCATTCTCCTGTTGCCTTCCCATGTAGAAACAATCCGGTCGCTGCTCGGTTGCCATTTGCTTTAAAGAATTCAAATTGTCCTGACTTTTTTTGTACGAATATTTCAGAGAATTGGTGTAGAATGTTAAGTTCTGAATTTATAGTGGAGTTGTTTTTAATCATTTTTGATCTAGAGTCGCAAACGCAGCAACTAAAGATATTGCCGCTCTCTGTAGCGTAAATAAGATATTGTTGTTCATTGGGCAAAGAAACACCGCTTACTGAAGAGAACATATTACCAGATCTAATCTTTACTATATTACTATCGACTCTCCCGAAATAGATTTTGTTAACCTTTACCCAAGAGTACAAGTCTCCAGTTTTTTCGTTTTTCTCAGATTTAAGAATTGTACAGGTGAAAATAGAACCTGGACTCCCAAGAAAGAGGAGTTCCGTAAGTGTTCTGTCATCACCAGCACAACAGGAAAAGACCGACTTAAAAGATAAACAAAGAATTATTATGGAAACCTGTGCTTTCATTTTTTCATTTGCTACAACAACTCGCTAAGGTAAACTTTTCGTTAAAAAAGTTACGCTTATTTCGCATATAGCTATAGGTTATTGGTTTTTTGGTCAAAAACGGGCAAATTGTTATAAAACAGTTTCGTTTTATTGCAACCCTAAAACATGAATTATTGGTGAAAGGACTCTAATTAACTGCAATATGTAACCGAAAACGTTCGGTGTCTCCATTAGAGTATGAGCAGTTGATTATTCGTTTCAAAAATATTAAACGATTATAGTCGACAATAATCGTTTAATAAAACGGATAATGCTGTTGCAAATTGGTTAATAACAAGAGTATTCAAATGAGAGTATATCTGTACTAAAACATTAATTTCATTGCTCAATTATTATTGAATTTATGGAAAGTGTTCAGGCTGAAATTAAAGTACTTACAGACGAATTAAACGAAGCAAATCATCAGTATTATGTGTTGAGCAATTCGCTTATGTCTGATTTTGACTTTGATCAAAAGCTAAAACGCCTGCAACAGCTAGAAGAAGAAAACCCATCACTGGCCGATGAAAATTCACCAAGCAAAAGAGTAGGCGGAGACATTACCAAAAAGTTTAAGTCGGTAAAACACGACATTCCAATGCTCAGTTTGGCAAATACCTATTCTAAGGAAGAACTGGAAGAATGGGAGGCACGAAACCAAAAATTGACCGACGATAAAATAACTTACGTCTGCGAATTGAAGTACGATGGCGTTGCCATTGGAATCAAGTACAAGAATGGTAAACTAGAGCAAGCTGTTACTCGTGGGGATGGGAGCAAAGGAGAAGACGTAACCAGTAATGTGAAAACGATTCGTTCGGTGCCCTTGCAATTGAGAGGCAATTATCCAGAAGAATTAGAAATAAGAGGAGAGATATTTTATCCTTTGGCGAATTTTCAGCGATTGAATGAAGAACGAGAAGAACTGGGTGAAGCAACATTTGCCAACCCAAGAAATACCGCTTCGGGAACGCTAAAAATGCACGATTCGGCAGTAGTAGCAAGCAGAGGTTTAGATTGTATGCTCTACGGTGTGTATACAAACAATAAGGAATACCCTGGTCATTACGAAAGTGTTGAAGCTGCAGCCAGTTGGGGAATTAAAACGCCAGTTGGAAATCCTCGATATATTGAAATCTGCGATAGTATTGATCAGATCATGGACTTTGTAAATCACTGGGATAAACAACGTTCAAAACTGCCCTTCGAAATTGATGGTGTTGTGGTCAAAATCAATAATTACCGCATTCAAGAAGAATTGGGTTTTACGGCAAAATCACCTCGCTGGGCAATCAGCTATAAGTTTAAAGCAGAAGCTGCACTGACTCGATTGAACGAAATTACCTATCAAGTAGGTCGGACGGGTGCTATTACGCCAGTTGCCAATTTACAGCCAGTATCTTTGGCTGGAACCACGGTTAAGAGGGCATCTTTGCACAACGCCGATCAGATAGAGAAACTCGATATACGCGTGGGAGACTTTGTCTATGTAGAAAAAGGTGGCGAGATAATTCCGAAAATTACCGGGGTTGAATTATCCAAAAGAGATTTATTGGTGCAGCCGGTGCATTATTTAGAACATTGCCCTGAATGCAACACCGAGCTTGTTCGAAAGGAAGGAGAAGCACAGCATTATTGTCCAAATGATTTGGGATGTCCACCTCAAATTACAGGTAGAATGCAGCATTTTATCAGTCGAAAGGCCATGGATATTGATGGTTTGGGTTCGGAAACGATAGAATTGCTTTTTCAAGAAAAACGGGTACAATCTCCAGCCGATTTATTTGAGCTTACCTTCGAACAACTCATTCAATTGGAGCGATTTGCAGAAAAATCCGTCAATAATTTACTGTCTGGAGTTGTAGCGTCAAAACAGGTTCCATTTGAGCGCGTGTTGTATGGTATCGGAATTCGATTTGTAGGTGAAACCGTTGCTAAGAAATTGGCAAAGCACTATACCAACATTGACAATATAAAAGCTGCAAGCCTCGAAGACTTGGTTAATGTAGACGAAATAGGGGATAAGATTGCTGAGAGCGTTGTTGGCTTTTTTGCTGATGATAGAAACAATCAAGAAATAGATCGACTAAAAGCTCATGGACTTCAATTTGAACTGAGCGAAGAGCAATTGGCAAATACTACCAATAAATTAGAGGGGTTAACCTTTGTGATTTCAGGAGTATTTGAATTACACTCTAGAGATGAACTCAAGGCAATGATTGAAAACAACGGCGCTAAAAATGCGGGTTCCATTTCAGCGAAAACGAGTTATTTGATTCGCGGCGAAAATATGGGGCCTTCTAAACTGGCTAAAGCTGAAAAGCTGGAAGTGAAAATGATTTCTGAGACTGAGTTTGTTGAGTTGTTGAATAGTTAATTGAGTGATGGTTAATCTCGTTATAATATCCTGAATTTAGTTCAGGATGACTCCAAACTATTAATTAGTACAAACTAAAACTACCGTCATCTTGAATTTAGTTCAGAATCTCAGTCTGAGTATTCCAAAAAGGAGGTGTTATGCTAAATTGAGTATTGCAAATGTTACTATCCTTAACCCTCCATATAACTCCATTTAAATAAAGTTTATTCTACCCACCTTAAGAAACAAATTACTTTTGCAGCCAGAAAACAAGTACCATGAAAAATTTATTAATAACTCTTTCTTTTACAGTTCTTTCCACTATAGGAAGTATTGCACAAACAACCTCATTTCAGAGCTGGAATAGTGTTGCAAGTGCTCGAACCGGTGTGCTGAATGTAAATTATTTGGTGAATTACCCATTTGCATATTCTGATCCCAACGGAGCTGATATGGGAATTGAAATCGACGTTATTAGAGAGTTCAAAAAGTGGCTAAAAACCTATAAGGGAGTCACCCTAAAATTGAACTACAAGAAATTCGACAATTTTGATACATTTTACAATGGAATTAAAGACGGTGGAAATGGTATAATCGGTTTGGGTTCTGTAACTATAAGTAAGGATAGAGAAAAATGGGCTAAATTTTCTCAGCCTTATTTAAAGAATGTAGCTGTATTAGCTTCTTCATTAGATGTTCAGACTTTAGGCAGTCTTGGAGATTTTCCAAACGTATTTAAAGACAAAGTGGCGTTAGTGGTTAAAGCCTCTTCACACGAAAAAGTGTTGCTAGCAATAAAAGCAGATCAATTTCCAGAAATGAGAGTGAGTTACGTTGCAAATCCAAAGGAAATGCTGGTTAAAATGAAGTCAGATCCTAAATACTTTGGATAT
>Ga0307998_1000239_pt1 | contig 31520 bp, 28 predicted proteins | sample Davwhametageno37_FD_203147 | JGI IMG/M metagenome (GOLD analysis project Ga0307998, IMG submission 203147) | Marine microbial communities from Davis Island wharf, Antarctic Ocean - #37 | ecosystem: Environmental > Aquatic > Marine > Unclassified | place: Antarctic Ocean: Davis Island wharf... | reverse complement strand
CTCTTCTCCCTGATCCCAATTTTCATTGGTTCTGTAAAAAGAAGCCATTTCTTGTCCTCCAAACCCAAAAGCCTGTGCAATTGCGTAATGAAAATCTTCTAGACTAGCAGCGCCTTCAATTTCAATATCTCTGAGGATATCTTCTTTAGTATCTAGAATAACTCTAAATCTATAAATCATGGGTCGGAGTATTAATGTCCTGATGGAACAATTGAAATAAAAAATATAGTTGAGCTCCAAACAAAAGGGATGCTAAGAGTAAATGTAGGGGTTGTGATGCAAAAGGGAAATCTAAGTAATACATTAGTATACCGGTAAAAACCTCACAGATTAGTGTGAAAAGAATCCATTTGAAAACGGGAAAATTCAATTTCATTTTACGCAGTCTATAAAATAAATATCCGTTAATGAGGACCACGAGCAAGGAGAAACTGCGATGAAAATAAAATTTAAAGGGGGCTGGATTTAACCATTTTGCTGCCTGACCCAATCCATAAAAATCAATTTGAATGTCAATGAATTGTCGAATTTGAGTTCCAATTCCAATTTGAATAAGCGTCAAAACGATAGTAGCAACACCTAGTTTTTTAATTAGGGATGGAGTAGTAGTTGCTTCTTTTTTATGTGGCGAAGTATAGGCATTGAGATATACCAATAGAGCAACAATAAGAAGCGCCATAACCATATGAACAGTTATTTTGGCTGGTAGTAGATTAGAGTCAACAACAGTTTTCCCTAACCAAGCTTGGAAGCCCATTCCAAGAATTATAAGCAAGGATAGTATGGAAATTCTCTTTTTCTTTTTCCAGTAGTGAATGGATAGTACACCGACAATTAAAGTTGCTATTCCTGCCAGTGCTCCTGCCAATCGGTTGATGAATTCAACCCAGGTATGAAAGGCATTGAAATGTGCGTAGTCGTGTTTTGTGTAGGCTTTCCAATTTGATTCGACGTATTGTGAAGAACTGATAAAATCAGTTTTTGCAACTCGAAGGACTTCATCTATAATAATCACTTCGCCTTCACTGTATTCGTATTTCGAATTCCAATCCAGTTGTTCCCGTTCCGTTGGAGGAATTAAATAGCCAAAACATTTCGGCCAATCTGGACATCCCATTCCGCTTCCAGTAACTCGAACAATAGCTCCCGCTGCGATTACCATATAAACCAATACCAGTGAAACTCCTACCCAAAAACGAAAACGTGTTTTCATAGTATATTATTTTTCAATAAGTTTTAGACCCATTTTTTTCCCTTCTACTTTCATCAACTCAAAAGCAGCTTCTGTTTCGTTGGGAATGATTCCTTCTAATATTGCTTCTTTGATCGTTTCTTTGATTTGGCCAATGGCTTTCGACGGACCTAAGCCAAATGATTCCATAATCTGTTCACCTGAAACTGGGGGTTGGAAATTTCGAATATGATCTCGTTCTTCAACTTCTTCTATTTTCATACGAACGATTTTAAAGTTATTGTGATAGCGTACAAAGCGTTTTGGGTTTTTGGTAGTAATGTCTGCTTCACACAAGGTGATCAGATCATTGATGTTCTCGCCGGCATCGAAAATAAGACGACGTACAGCAGAATCTGTAACTAAATCTTCAGCAATAACAATTGGACGTGAACTCATCAACACCATTTTTTGGACGAATTTCATTTTTTCATTTAATGGCATTTTCATGCGCTTAAAGAGTTTGTATACCATTTTTGCTCCCACAAATTCATGTCCGTGAAAGGTCCAACCATTTTTCTTATGGAAGCGTTTCGTGGGAGCTTTACCAATATCGTGTAACAAAGCAGCCCAGCGCAGCCAGAGGTCATCTGAGGTTTTGCATATATTATCTACGACTTCAAAAGTGTGATAAAAATTGTCTTTATGTGTCTGTCCCTCTACCTCTTCAATACCTTTTAAATCGATAAGTTCAGGGAGGAGTAAGGGAAGAAGATTAACTTCATCCAGTAGTAAAAAACTAAAAGAAGGTTGGTCACACAGCATTATTTTATTGATCTCATCAATACACCGTTCTTTGGTAATGATCGAGATTCTATCGGCATGTTCTTTTATCGCATCAAGCGATTCTTTTTCAATTATAAAATCCAATTGAGAAGCAAAACGAACTGCACGAAGCATCCGTAAGGGATCATCCGAATAGGTGATTCTGGGCTCCAGGGGTGTTCTAAGGATTCCTTTTTCTAAATCTGCAAGTCCATTGAAAGGGTCGAGGAGTGTACAGTAGGTTTCTTTGTTTAGGCTAATAGCCATCGCATTGATTGTGAAATCTCTGCGGTTTTGATCGTCTTGTAAACTCCCTTCTGAAACTTCTGGATTCCGACTTTCAGGGGCATATGATTCTTTTCTAGCGCCAACAAATTCTAGACTAATGTCTTCCCACTTGAGCATGGCTGTACCGTAGGTTTTAAAAACCTGAACCTTGGTTGCCTTGGGTAACTTTTTCTGTACTTCTTGTGCGAGTTTAATTCCCGAACCGATTACCACAAAGTCGATATCGGCATTCTTTCTTTTTCTATCCAGTAAATGATCTCGAACGAAACCGCCGATAACATAAGTCTCTAGTCCAAGTTCATCTGCTGTTTCACTAACAATTTTAAAAAGCCGACTACTTAAAATTTCTTTAAAGTCCGTTTTCAACATGATTATGCTCTAAGCGTTTTAAGGGTTCCATCGACTTCAATATATATTAAAGTCGAGGGATTAGTTCTAATTTCTTTTGTTCTCAAAGCTACGATATAGTCTACACCATCCAAAATGGGTTGGTCAATTTCATTGTATTCTTTTGGACTATCATTTCCACTAATATTTGCCGAGGTAGAAACTATTGGTTTTCCGAAATATTGAATCAATTTCTTGCAAAATTCATCTTGTACAATTCGAATTCCAACACTTCCATTTGCTGCTGTTAGGTTGGATGCAAGACCACTTACTGTTGGATAAATAACCGTTGTCGGTTTTATACTTAAAGCCATTGCTTTGATTTTTTTATCCAATGGGCCCGTCAGTTGTTCTAGCATTACAAGATCAGCAACTAAACAAATCAGGGCTTTATTGTCCACCCTTTGCTTTAGTTTATAAATTTTCTTTACTGCTTCTGACTTGGTTGCATCACACCCAATCCCCCAAATTGTATCGGTAGGGTAGAGTAGGGTTTCCCCATTTTGTAAAGCAGTACAAGCTGCACCAGCATAATTTTCCATTCGGTTTGTGTTAGACTATACAGCTACATTATGCTCTCTGAGTGCATCATTCAAAGATGTTTTTTTATTGGTACTTTCTTTCCGTTTTCCGATGATCAAAGCACAGGGAACTTGATATTCTCCAGCAGGAAAATGCTTAGTATAAGTTCCAGGAATTACAACCGATTGTGCCGGGATAACATCTTTATATTCAATGGGCTCACCACCCGATACATCAATTATTTTTGTAGAAGCTGTAAGGACAACATTTGCGCCTAAGACTGCTTCACGTTCTACACGAATTCCTTCCACCACGATACAACGTGAACCAATAAAGGCGTCATCTTCGATGATTACTGGTGCAGCTTGAATGGGTTCTAAAACTCCACCAATTCCAACGCCCCCACTAAGGTGAACGTTTTTTCCAATTTGTGCACAACTTCCAACTGTTGCCCAGGTATCAACCATAGTACCCGAATCTACATAAGCGCCAATGTTTACATAACTAGGCATTAGAATCACACCTGGTGCAATATAAGCTCCTTGCCGGGCTACTGCATGAGGTACTACTCGAATTCCATTAGCAGCATAGTCTTTTTTAAGTGGCATTTTATCATAAAACTCCATAGGACCTACATGAAAAGTTTCCATCTTTTGAATTGGGAAATACAACACCACTGCTTTCTTAACCCATTCGTTTACTTGCCAACCATCGGATGTAGGTTCAGCAACGCGGAGGTTACCTTCGTCTAATTGTTTGATTATGGATCGTATTGTATTTTGTGTTTCTTCTTGTTCTAAAAGACTGTGGTCTTGCCAAGCTGCTTCTATAATTGCTCTCATTACAATGATTTTAAAATTTTGCACAAATTTAAGCTATTCACTCGACTTTATTTAGTTTTTTTATACGAACCCAAGAAGGAGCTGTATATTTACACATGCCAGAAATTATAGCAATCGATTTTGGAACCAAACGCACCGGAATAGCTGCAACCGATCCGTTGCAGTTGGTCGCTTCGGGTCTAACAACCCTGCCTACGCGAGAAGTAGTTCCGTTTTTAGAAGATTACCTAAAAACACATGAAGTAGCTACCTGTGTCTTGGGTCAACCCAAAAGACACGATGGCTCTCTTTCTGAAGTAGAAGTTGAAATCAAAAAGTTCATTGCCTATTTGAGTAAGAAAATTCCAAGTTTATCTATAGAACGTTATGATGAACGTTTTACTTCTAAAATGGCATTTCAGACCCTACTCGATTCTGGAATCGGAAAAAAGAAAAGAGAAAACAAAAGCTTGCTTGATAAAATCAGCGCAACGCTTATCTTGCAGTCGTATTTAGAAGCGAAAAACAATACTAGTTTATGATATTACCCATAGTAGCTTACGGTACTGCCGTATTGAAGAAAAAAGGAAAGGACATTACTCCCGAATATCCTGCATTTGATCAACTGCTTGAAAACATGTGGGAAACCATGTATGAGGCTAACGGTGTAGGCCTAGCCGCTCCTCAAGTTGGAATTGCCATTCGTCTTTTTATAGTCGATGCCTCACCTTTTGCAGATGATGATGAATTGACTGAAGAAGAACAAAACCAACTGATCGGATTCAAGAAGGTTTTTATCAACCCTCAAATCGATGAATCTGGAGAAGAATGGGCTTTTAATGAAGGCTGTTTGAGTATTCCTGACGTTCGTGAAGATGTGTACCGTCAAGAAGAAATTCAGATTCGCTATTGGGACGAAAAATTTAAAGAACATACAGAACAGTATACAGGTATAGCTGCTCGCGTCATTCAGCATGAATACGATCATATCGAGGGTGTTTTGTTTACCGATAAACTTCCGCCCCTTAAAAAGAGATTAATTAAAGGAAAATTAAATAATATTGCCAAAGGAAATATAGACGTGGATTATAAAATGCGTTTCCCTTTAGCATCCAAAAAAAGATAAATACCCATATGGAATTAGATAAAATCATTTCTATTTTAGGTCGTCCCGGCCTTTTTGAAGTTCAAGTACAAACCCGAAGTGGTTTCATAGCACACTCCCTTGTTGATGGAAAACGCATTTCTGCTAGCCTTCGAGATCAGGTGAGTTTGTTGTCCGAAATTAATATTTATGGATTACAGGCTGAGGTTCCTTTGGCTGATATTTTTCAGAATATGATTGCGCACGAGAAAGGTGCGTTGTGTTCGGTAAAACCAAAAGCTCCCGCTACGGACTTAGAAGCTTATTTCTTTGAAGTTTTCCAAGACTATGATGAAGAACGTGTATACCCTAGTGATATCAAAAAAATCATCCAATGGTACAACGTTTTGGTTGGAAAAGGCCTTTTAGTTGCCGAAGCATCACCAGCTGCTGAAACAGAAGCTCCAACAGAAGAAGCAACTCCCACCGGAGAAGCCTAATGAATACGCGAGCCCAACAACTCGAGGCAATCGATCGTTTACTAACCATCATGGATGAGCTCCGAGAGCAATGCCCATGGGACATAAAGCAAACCTTCGAATCCTTACGTCATTTGACGATTGAGGAAACCTACGAATTGGGCGATGCAATCTTGGATCGCAATCTAGAAGAAATAAAAAATGAATTAGGAGATCTCCTCCTACACATTGCTTTTTATTCTAAACTAGGAAGCGAAGAAAAAGCCTTCGATATTGCTGATGTTGCGACCAGTATTTCAGATAAATTGGTACATCGGCATCCGCACGTATATGGAGATATTACCGTTCAAGATGAAGAAGAAGTAAAAAGAAACTGGGAAGCCTTGAAACTAAAAGAAGGAAAAACCTCTGTTTTAGAAGGTGTGCCCAAAGGGCTCCCTGCGCTAGTAAAAGCCCAACGCATTCAAGATAAAGTAGCCGGTGTTGGTTTCGATTGGGAGCACCCCGAGCAAGTTTGGGACAAGGTGCAAGAAGAGTTAGTCGAACTGAATACTGAGGTAAAAAACGGTTCTAAAAAAACCATTGAAGCTGAATTTGGCGACGTGCTTTTCTCCATGATCAATTATGCCCGTTTCCTTAAAATAAACCCCGATACTGCCCTCGAACGCACGAACCAAAAGTTCACCAAACGCTTTCAGTACTTAGAACAACATGCCCAAAAAATCGGGAAAACCCTCCACGAAATGTCGCTCGACGAGATGGAGGTTATTTGGCAAGAAGCTAAAAAAACGGATTAAGATTGTTTAATTATTTTTCATAGACTTTTACATGTTTGCATTTTAACTTTGTAAGGTCAAATGTTTTTTTTAAAAATATACATTAATTTATAAATTCATCTTGTTTCAGTCTAATTTATACTTATAAACAACAACATCTAAATTTTCAAGTTTTTGCTTTATTTATCTATCAATACTTGGCGTAATGTATTTTTTGGTATGCTCTTCATGTAGTTAGATCCATTTTTAATTTCATATAACTTTAAAGAAATATGCACTTATTATAACTTTTTAAAAACCCAAAGATTTATTTTTAAAACTGATATTTAGTTTAGCAGCAATTATAATGGTGATGCCATATTATCTAGTGAAAAGTATTTTTAAAAATAAGTTGGAATGACTTATTAATTAAGACAATTAAATGATTCAGCACAAGGATTATTTAAGAATTAATTTTCAATAAAAGCAAATAACAAGTAGAGCAATTTTAAGACCATCTTATGTTTTATGAGCTAGGGGAGGCATTTAGTGAATTTATCTACTATATCGAACCAAACTATTTCTAGGTTTAACTTAATAATTTTAATTACAGATGTCAAATTTATTTACCCATATTTAATATAACATCTATTTATACAATAAAACATCATGAATTGTGAAGCAATCTATTTAAATTCATTAGCAATTATTCTACCATTTTGAATCATTTTTGTTTGTATTCAATTATACACAACTGAAAAGAAATCAACGAACGTTGTAAACTATCGAAAATTTAGTCTTCTCCATTCACTTCATCAACATCTTCTGCACTATCCGTTACCAAACTCTTCTTCAATTCTCTACTCAGGGTTTTGATCTGTTTCACCTTAGATCCCCAATGTTCAATTTGGTCGTTTATTTTTTTGATCTTAGCATTTACATCTTGCATCATTGGACTTTCGCTCGAAGTTGTGCTGAAAAAGGCGAGGTTATTTTCTAATTGAATCAACTCAGTTTTTGACTCATCAATTTTTTTATTCAATAGAATATGCTCCTTATTCAAACCTTCTTGGTTGTCTTTGAGTAAGAGTAAATCCGTTTTGAATTGCGCAGCTACCTTTCCTTTTCCCTTATGATCCGTTTTATTCCATAGTCCTCTTAGGAAATCGGTGTATTCCCTTTGCATGGAATTCTTAACGCCTTCCGAAGGTTTCCCCATCGCGTTCCAATTTCGGAATGCAGTTTCGATATAAACGGTTAATGTTTCGACTTCTGTTGGGGCTTCTTGACTTTTGAAATCCTCAAAGTAGGCACGTTTTGCTTTTAGGATCGCTTGATCTTGTTTGCTATAGGCTTCTTCTTTGTTCTTTAAACGAGCAAAGTAGAGATCGGTTGCAGTTTTGAATTCTTCCCACAGCTGGTTGGACAGTTTTCGTGAAATACGCCCTGTTTTTTTCCAAGCAACTTGAATAGCTTTCATACGGTCTCTATAGGATCTCCAGTCAGCACTTTCTAGAATGGTTTTTATTTCTGTGATGATTGCCTTCTTTTGTTCAATGTGGGTTTTCTCTTTCTGTTTTTGTGTCTTGTAGAATTGGTTTTTCTGGTGATTAAAATTTTTCAGTGTCAAACGGAATTCATTCCACATAGTTTTGTTTTGCGCTTTAGGAATTCGACCGATGTTGTGGAATTCTTCTTTCAACGTATTCACTTGTTTCAACGAATTTTGCCATGCGTTGTGGTTGCTTGCGTGTTCGGTATAGAGTTCTTCTATTTTGGTCAGCACAGCTTTTTTCTTTGCTAAATTCTCAAGTAGAATGGCATCGATGTTTTTGTTGTACTCATTTTTACGTTCGTGTATTTTGGCAGTTGCATCCTGAAAACGATTCCAAAGTTCCTCACGATGTTCTCGAGCAACTGGTCCAAGATCAGTTTTCCATTGTCTGTGCAACACATTCAACTCTCGAATAGCGACCACTACATCTTGATGATCAACCAAGGTTTCTGCCAGCTCAATGAGTTTTATTTTTTCTTCGTAATTGTGTTTGAAATCTTTTTCACGTAAAGCACGATCCAAATGTAAGAAGTCATAAAATCGTTCTACATGATGCTTGTAGGTTTCCCAAACATTATTGCTCTCGGCTCTAGGAACTTGCCCAGTTTGGTGCCAGCTTTCTTGAAGGGCTCTAAACTTTTTGTAGTTGTTGGAATTATTTTCACTGATTCCAATTAATGCTTTTATTTGCTCAATAATCTCCGAGCGTTTTTCCAAATTTTCTTTCTGACTTTTTTCTTGGGATTTATAATGTGCACTCTTGTTGGTTTTGTACTCACGAATAAGTTGACTGACTTCTTTTTTATACGTCGGACTGAATTCAAAATCTAAATCATTCCCTTCTATTTTAATATGTTCTTTTTTCTTCTCCACAAAGATTTTTCCAAAACGGTTATCAAATTGGGAGATAAGTTCTTTAATTTCTTTTCCTTTTTTTGACCAATCATCCGCATGGATCATTTTTTTAAGAATATCGGCATAAGCCACTAATTCAAGTGTGTCAAAATTAAGTTGCGTTTTAATTGGTTTGACTTCTCGTACCGTCTGAGGTTCCATAATTTGAACTTGTTCCTCTTGACTTGTTCTGATTTCAGAAGCTTCATTGATCCTCTCTTCTTGCTTAAATTCGTTAGGTTCAGTAGATTTTTCCATCATCAGTTGTTTTTAGTGAGTTCAACGAATGAACTCAAGTAGATTAATTTAAGTCAAAATTTACGAAAAAATATATTAAACAGGGAACTCATTCCATATATTCCAAGATTTTTCTGCTTGTTGCTCCAGCATAAAATGTCCATTTTGTATTGTAGCCCCTTTCTTTTTTCCTTTGGCTAGAAAAAGTGTAACCTCAGGATTATAAATTAAATCGAATAGAAAATGCCCTGAATCAATTAAATCATAGGGGATTTGAGGTGCTTGATTTATGTCTGGATGGGTACCAATTGGCGTGCAGTTGATGATGAGTTTATGCGACTGCATCAGGGATGTGTCAATTTGTTCATACATAATTTGTTCCGCTTTGGGTTTTCTAGAAACAAATAGCGTTTCAATATTCATTTGTTGTAAAACATAGTGAACAGCTTTTGAAGCACCACCAGTACCTAAAATAAGCGCTTTGTTGGCATGGATTTTCCCTTGCCTAAGTAATGCAGCTTTAAAGCCATAGACGTCTGTATTGTGCCCTTCTGTTGAACCATCTGCTAAGATCCGAACGGTATTTACAGCTCCAATTATTTTGGCATCTTCCGAGAGATGTTCGATGTAAGGAAGTATTGCTTCTTTGTAAGGAATAGTAACGTTCAGTCCAACAAGGTTTTGCATTTTAAAAACGGTTTTGACTGCTTCAATAGTTTCTAAATCAAAATTTTCGTAGCTACATTTACTAATGCCTTCATTTTGAAATTTATCAGCGAAGTAAGAACGCGAAAAAGAGTAGGCAATGTCTTTGCCAACCAAACCATAGCGTTTATTGTTTTGCACTTTTTTTTCCATAGGTTTCTAATAGGGTAACAATTCCAAATCCTAAAAGTATGAAAAGGATTACGTAGATGTTTTCCAATTCAGTAAGTTTTGGCCAAAATAATTCATGTGAATCGATTAGCGTGCCTTTAATAGGATTATAAACGACTCTTTTCCAGGGCCAAATTGCATTTAATGTGCCTAAAATAAAGCCAATTAACAAGGCAATTATTTTTTCTGGATAGTGCTGTAATAACCATCGCAATGCTTTGGACAAAATGAGCAGTCCACTAATAGAGCCTAATGCGAATGCGAGCATTACACACAAAAGATTGAGCCGTTCAGGATCTTCTAAAAAACTCAAATCAAAAGTAAGGAGATCGACTAAGGTAAAATATAAGGCGTTAACAGAGTCGATCAATAAGAGAGTGTAATTCCCTAATAAAAGGATTAAGAAAGATCCCGAAAGCCCAGGTAAAATCATCCCAGAGATACTAATCATCCCGCAGATGAATACAAATAAAAGATTGTCGTTTTCTTGTCCAGGGGTTAAGAAGGTGACTAGTAGACCAGACGCAAGCCCAAGAATCGTTATGATATATTCTTTGTAAGTATAACGTTTTGCTTTGATCCAAATAGAAAAAACAGAGGCTAGGATCATGCCAAAAAACAAGCCCCAAACTTGATATGGATAATATTGAATGAACTGATCTAAAATTAATGAAGCACTGAAGAAACTGATGACAACGCCGGTGAAGAGTAGACTTAAAAATAGTCCATTTACGTGGGTGTAAAAAGCTTTAAATCCTTTCTTAAATAATAATTTTAGAGCAGTTTTATCGAATTTCGAAAAAGAGTAAATCAGTTCTTCATAAAATCCAGCAGCTAAAGCAACAATACCTCCAGAAACACCCGGGATTTTATTGGCTACTCCCATGGCAATTCCCTTGCAAATCAATACAAGTTTTTGTTTTTGATTTTTTTTAGACTGCATTGCTTTTTGTGTTCGAATTTCGTTCGATGAAATATAGAAAAAGAAATCCAAAAAGCATCATGGCGATTGCAATAAGAAGTTGAGGGTCTCCTTCAAAATTCCAAGGTGCAGTATATTCGGTTTTGATTGCAACTTTTTTACTTTCAGAAATCACTTCCCATGCAACTGCTTTTTGCCAAGGCCATATTTTAGGTAAAGCTCCAATCATAAAACCTACTAAAACCATCAGGGTAGTTTGTTTTTTATTCGTAAACAACCACTTCAATATTCTTGAAAAGGATTTTAATCCAATTACAATACCCAAACCAATGACAAGGAGCCTGGAATAGATTTGTGCAAAATTGTCCCATTCAAAATTGACTAATGCTAGAATACTATTCTTAGAGGTATGCAATACCACTTCATAGGCCCCCAGAAGAATGTATATGAACGAACCTGAAATACCAGGGAGGATCATAGCAATGATTGCAATCATGGAACAGAAGAAGAGATAGCCTAGACTAATTTCTCCACCATTGGGGGTGAGTTGTGAAATGCTGTAAGCCGCAAGGAAGCCAAAAGTCAAAAAGAGTATTGAGGGTATCGATTTGGGTTGGTTTTGTTTTAATAATAGTAAGATGCTAAAACAGATAAGACCAAAAAAGAAAGCCCAGACGGGGATAGGATATTCTTGTAATAAATGATGAACAACTCCTGAGAAAAGGATAATACTCGCTCCCACACCCAACATCAAAGGGAGTAAAAAACGCCCATTTATTGTTACCCAAAAAGAAGACAATCCTTCTTTTTTCAGGACAAGTAATGACCTAAAATTAATCTGATCTATCGAGTTGATTAATTCCTCATAAATCCCAGCAATTAATGCAATAGTTCCTCCAGAAACTCCAGGAATGACATCAGCCATCCCCATGGCCATACCTTTAAAAAAGAGGCTAAGTTTGGTTTGTGGTTTCTTTTTCAAAAAAATAAAAATTAGGAAGTGGGTTAGGAGATATTGAAAATTACTTTGAATTCGGGAAACAAGTTTAACAAGCTTTCTGATGGAATTTTCTTGTTTTTGCACAAATCTTGTATCAAAAATTCAGCCTCATTTAATCGACCTAGTCTGCGGTAGCTTCCAGCAATTCTAAAATCAATTTCATCTGCATCATGAAAAAACTCCTTAGCTTGATTACCGATTGTAATTAGCTTTTCCCATTCGTTCAAAAAGATCAACGTATTCATCCATTCAATCCAAATTTCGAGTTCATAGTTTCCTAATTTAACCGTATTTTGATATGCAAGTTCTGCTTCGGCATAATGCCCTAAGGTTTGTAATAACAGAGCATTTCGCTTGTTGTAACCATCGCAATCTTCGTTTATTATCAATGCTTTTTTTGTGTAGTAAAAAGCTTTTTCTATATCTTTAAGGTGAATGTAAAAGTCGATCATAGCATTCCAGCTTTTTTCGCTCGCTGGATCTTCTTGCACTGATTTTTTGAAGTATTGTAATGCCAACATCTCATTCCCGAGGGCCTGATGACATTTTGCTATTCTTAAGAATGCATAAGAACTGGGATCATCAATTTGGATTGAGATTTGAAAATTCTCAATGGCTTCATTAAAGCGACCCATTTCCTCTAGAACTTTCCCTTTTTCGATATAGGCTCCAGTAAATTGGTCTTCAGAAATGATTGCAAAATCGAAGGCATTAAGGGCTTCTTCGTTGCGATCCAAATTGAGGAATTGTTTTCCAATCTCGTGCCAGGCAATTTCGTTGTATGGATTTTTCTCTAAAACAGAATTCAGAACTTCGATTGCTTCTTCATATGACCTTTGGTATTCGAAGCAATACAAAAGATTGTATAGCACTTGATAGTCTTCGGGGTCTTCTTCCAGAGCTAATTTGAAATACTCTTGCGCATTACTGTAATCCTCCAGTACCATGTATTCCATTCCCAATAGACACCAGATTTCTAGTTGATCATCGGAATGCTGTAAAGACTCTAAAAGAAGTTCTATAGCCGCATAATGTTCTTTGTTTTTCGAGAAAATTGTTGCTCGTTGTACAAATATTTCTTGGTTGTGTGGATCGAGTTCTTGAATTGAATCTAAGAGTACTTGAGCTTGGTCGTCTGCTCCGTCAAAAATCAAAAGCTCTGATTTTAGTAGGAGTAAGTCGCTGTGAACCGGGTGTTGCTTTATCGCTAAGTGCAAAGCTTTTTTTGCAAGGTTAATTTCACCAGAATCAATGTAGTATTGAATAATACACTCAAAGTCTTCTGCATCAAAGTAGTACACTTCGTTGGTTTTAAGCATTTGCTCAAACCTTGGAATTGGTGAATCAGAATTATTTGAAAAAGAGTTTTGCATTTGTAGGCAGTTTACTTGAATAAAGTTAACCAGAAGTCTGCTTTTATATACTAAAAAATTCAATTGTTCTTAACAAAGTAATTAACAGTTTTTAGGTTTGTATTGCATCTAAAACCTCAATTATAACTGCACATCCGCTTCTTATTTCGTCTAATGAAATGGTCAATGGTGGCGAAATACGTACCGCTTTTTTTTCCCATAACAACCAGAATAAAAGCAAGCCTTTTTCCATACTTTTTAATACAACTACATTTGTGACTTCTTCTGTTTCAAAAATGAGTGCAAGCATCAAACCTGTCCCATTAATTTGTTTTATTCTGGGGTGTTTTAATAAAGATCGAAATAGTTTTTCTTTTTCTGCAACAGCTTCTATAAGTTGTTCTTCTTTAAGTGTACGAAGTGTGGCAAGAGCTGCTGAAGCAATAATTGCATTACCACCAAAAGTTGTAATGTGTCCTAATTTTGGATTTTCTATCAAGTGATGCATATGGGCAGCAGAACTACTAAATGCTCCAATGGGTAAACCACCTCCCATCCCTTTTCCCATGACTAAAATGTCTGGAACAACATCATAATGTTGAAAACCAAATAGCTTACCAGTTCGACCAAAACCAGGTTGAATTTCATCTAAAATAAGTAAGGCTCCAACTGCCTCGCAATGTTTTTTTACTTTTTTTAAATAGTTATTTTGAGGCAATATAAACCCTGCTCCACCTTGAATGGTTTCGAGCAACACGGCTGCTGTTTTTGTAGTTATCTTGTCAAGATCGCTGGCATCATTAAAATTGATGAATTGTATTCCGGGTAATAAGGGCCGGTATGCTTTCTTTTGTTGTTCTGCACCCAATAGACTCAAAGCCCCATGTGTACTTCCATGATATGCGTTATGAGCTGCAATCAATTCTCCTCTACCCGTTACTCTTTTTGCAAGTTTTAAGGCACCTTCAATAGCTTCGGTTCCTGAATTAACAAGATAGGTTACTCCTAGGCTTTCGGTAAGTTCAGCGGCTAGTTCTTTAGCTAAATCAACAGCTGGTTCTTGAACAAACTCTCCATAAACCATTACGTGTAGATAACGCTCAGCTTGTGTTTTAATCGCTTCAATTACATTAGGATGACAATGACCAACACTACAGGCCGAAACCCCAGCAATAAAGTCTAAATAGGCTTTTCCGTCGGAATCGTAAACGTAACTGCCTTTGGCATGGTCTACGACAATTCCTAGAGGATAAGGAGTTGTTTTTGCTTGAAATTTTAAGAAATCCTCTTGAATCTTTTTCATTCTTTGGATATTGAAACTTCGGGTACTTTTATCCGTTTCACATTTTCTATTAAAAATAAATCTTCGAAGTTTTCTGGACGTTCATCTACCCGCCAGAGAAAACCATCTAGTTTTCTTAGATTCTGATCAATTTTTTCTTCTGGAAAAACTTCCCCATCTGGACTTATATAAAATGAAATTTTATTGATTTCATTATTTAAAAAAACAATATCAAGGGCACTGCAAATGGTTTTATTAATTCCGATTAACTCCCCAGTATCGGAGTATAAGTAATAAATAACCATAGTATTTTTTATGACGTCTAAGTTTTTCAGAGCACCTTCTTCAAAGTCTCCATAGAGTTTACTCCCAACAATTTGATTGAACCCATCGGCACTTAGCGAGTCGCGTTCTATGATGAAAGCATTACCGAAAATTTGAAGTGAATCTAATTTTTTCTCTCTGGGTTCAGTTAGTAAATGAATTACCTCTCCGCTCATTTGACTGGCACCAAACCATAAGACAGGGTTTTTTGAATTTTTTTCATCATCGCTTAAAATCTTATCTTCTTTCGATGTGAGCGGGCGTTTGTGTAATTCAATTTTACCGATTTGATTGTCTAGATACAATGAGTCTGACTTTCCACGAATGTCAGATTTCAAAATCTTTACATTGTAGTAACCTCTCAGTACACGATGCTCTGGCGGGCCGGTTCCAATTAAAGTATCGGCTTTGATATAAAGCGAATCGTTTTCTAAAAGATTAATTGCATAGGCGCGTCGCGTAATGATCGCAGAATCTTTTGCTTTAAAAATCTCTGCATAATTCCCTCGGATGATGGAATTGTTGATAGTGTCTGTTATGGATATATCATTGGTAGCCGCCGCATATTCTCTTTCGTTTTCAAAGTAGAGGCTATCACCTTCAATGATTTTTTGGTTGTAGTTAATTAAGGCGTTTTCATTAAAATTCCCACGCTGTGCATCAAGATTATAAAAACCACGCTCGCAATAAATATCATAATCAGCTCCAATGATTTTTGTCGGCCCGTATAAGTATGCTTTGTTTGTTTCTGTGAAATAATCCAGTTGAGCTGAGGTAACATTGTATTCCGGATTTGTAATGCGCACATTGGAAATGAATCGGTATTTCTTTTCATTCATAAAATACTTCCCACGATTACTCTTCAATACACTACTGCTGTCAATAACAGTTCCTGGGGTGTCATAATAGGCAATGTTTTTGTTCCGGTCAAGGTAGAGAGTATCGGTTTCAAGGGTCATGTCGGGTTGTTTTAGAAAAACATTTCCCCAAGCTTTTGCTTTACCATTAGCGCCGTCATATTCAAGGTAATCACTCGTCATTCGAAGAGTGTCCCCTTGGGTAAACACAACCTCTCCTGCTGCTTCAAAAAAGTTTTTTTTGGAATAAAAAAAGGATTTGTCCGATACAACTAATGCTCCTTTGTGAAACAAATGTACACGTATGCTTCCTTTTTTTAATAAAATATTTGCTCCAGGATATTGAGCTTCATCCTTCGCAAAAGATCCTGCTTGTCGAATCTCAACAATACTAGGCTGTTGAGCAGATAGACATCGCACTCCAAAGCCAACAAAGATAAGAAAAACAAGCGTTTTTATAAATTTCAAGCTGTTGGTGTTACTTTTGGTTAACGGAAAATAGTTTGTTTACGATCGGGTCCTACTGAAACAATCTTAATCGGTGTTTCAAGTTCTTTTTCTAAATATACGATGTAGTCATTGAATTTTTTTGGGAATTGATCTTCAGCTGTTAAAGCTGTTAAATCTTCTTTCCATCCTGCTAATTCAATATACTCAGGAGTCACATGTTCTGGCTCTATGCTAAAGGGAAGGTGTTCAATCGATCCCTCAGAAGTCTTGTACGAAGTACATACCTTGATGGTTTCAAATCCAGAGAGAACATCTCCTTTCATCATCATAAGTTGCGTAACTCCATTGACCCGTATTGCATATTTAAGAGCAACAAGGTCAATCCAACCACAACGTCTTGAACGTCCAGTTGTAGCTCCAAATTCCATACCAACACGTCCCATGGTTTCTCCAGCTTCATCAAACAATTCCGTAGGGAAAGGGCCACTTCCTACACGAGTTGCATAGGCTTTAAAAATCCCAAAAACTTCACCAATAGTGTTGGGTGCGATACCTAAACCAGTACAAGCTCCAGCTGCTGTGGTAGTAGATGAAGTCACAAAGGGGTAGGTTCCAAAATCAATATCCAGTAACGATCCCTGTGCGCCTTCGGCTAATACTTTTTTACCTTCTTTTAAAGCGGTATGTAATAAGTTTTCACTGTCTACAAAAGGTAGTTTTTTGAGTTCTTCTATTGCCTTAAAAAAAGCTTCTTCAAGTATTGATAGTTCAAATTCAATCTTACCTTCGTAAAAGTCAAGCATTTTTAAATGCTTTGTTTTTAAGTTTACATATCTTTCTTTCCAATCTGGAAGTAAAATGTCACCAACACGGATCCCGTTTCGTCCGGTCTTATCCATATACGTTGGTCCAATTCCTTTTAGAGTAGATCCAATTTTCGCTTTTCCTTTTGATGCTTCTGATGCAGCGTCTAAGAGACGGTGGGTTGGAAGAATCAAATGTGCTTTTTTAGAAATTAAAAGCTTGTTTGGAAAATCAATATTAAAGGGGGCTAGTTTTTCGATTTCTGTTTGAAAAATAACAGGGTCAATTACAACGCCATTACCGATTAAATTGAGTGCAGTTCGATGAAATATTCCAGAAGGAATTGTGTGTAAAACATGAGAAATTCCATCGAATTTTAGGGTGTGACCTGCATTTGGCCCACCTTGAAAACGTGCGATAATATCATAATTCGTGGTAAGGACATCTACAATTTTCCCCTTTCCTTCATCTCCCCACTGGAGACCTAATAATAAGTCAATAGACATAGTAAGCTAATGTTATATTTATGATTCTTTTTTAGTACCGTAAAAGTATAAAGAATGATGATGAATATCAACATTAAACACCTCTTCAATTGTTTTTTTTATAGTCTGAATTCGAGGATCGCAAAATTCCTTTACTTCTCCCGTATCCGTAATTATGATATGATCGTGTTGCCTGTCGAAAAACGACTTTTCGTACTGAGCCTGATTGTTACCAAATTGATGTTTTCTTACCAATCCAGATTCAAGTAAAAGCTCGATAGTGTTGTACAATGTAGCTCGACTTACACGATAGTTTTTGTTTTTCATCATGATGTAGAGTGACTCAATATCGAAATGGTCATCGTTCTCATATATCTCATGAAGAATTGCAAAACGTTCGGGAGTCTTACGATGTTTTTTTTGGTCCAAGAATTTAATAAACACACCCTTCACAACTTCTTGAGGATTTTGTGTTTCCGTCATAATCATCATTTAGATTACAAATGTATCGTTTCTTTAACTATTCTCGGGTAACTTTTTCAATTCCATTTATTTTCAGCAAATTGTTGACCAGTTTATCCAAGATCATACTGTTTTTTACACGAACATTAATTGTGCCATTGAATAAACCTTCATCTGTGTCAAAACTAATTTTAAAGATATCGGCATGCATATTATTCGAAATAACTCTCGTTACTTGATTGACTAGGCCAGTCTGATCAATACCACTCAGTTTGAGTTTTGCACTGAACTGTTGTTCTGACGAATCAACCCACCATGCTGGTAAAACTCGATATGCAAAGTTAGACTGTAGCGATAGTGAATTTCGACAATCATGGCGATGGACCTTCAGTCCATCGTGAATGGATAGAAAACCAAAAACTTTATCACCGCCTATAGGTGCGCAACATTTGGACAAAGAGTAGGGGAGTTCTTCTTTGTCTTTTCCGAAAACTAATTTATCGAAGGTTGAAGTAAATTCTTCACGATCGTTAATGTTCTTGCGTGCATTGGACGTGATTCTTTTTTTGATGAAATTGAAAAACGTACTGTTGTAACTAGCCGCAAAATTTTTTAGTTTTTTGTTGTCGACGACGCCAATTCCAACACGATAAAATAAGTCTAAACTGGTATTGACTTTGAAGTACAATACTAATCTTCGAATGGTTTTATCGTTTAGGGTAATCTTTAATTGTTTAAGTTTTCTTCTCAATAATTCTTTCCCGTCTTTGGCAATGCGTTTTTTCTCTTCATTTAAAGCAACTTTTATTCGTGATCGTGCCCGAGAAGTAATTACATGATCCAGCCAGTTCGCTGTAGGTTTGGAGTTTTCTGAGGTGATGATTTCAACGTTTTCTCCACTTTTTAGTGTTCGACTTAAGGGAACTAATTTCCCATTGATTCGAGCACCTCTGGCTTTAGCACCAACTTCGGTATGAATACTGAATGCAAAGTCTAGAACAGATGAACCCGTTGGGAGAGATTTTAATTCTCCTCGAGGTGTAAAAACAAAAATTTCTTCTGAATAGAGGTTGAGTTTAAAGTCCTCAACAAAATCAACCGCATTACTTTCTTTATTCTCTAAAACTTCTTGAACACGGTTTAACCACGTGTCGATACCACTTTCTTTTTGCTCTCCTTGTTTGTATCTAAAATGTGCTGCGTAGCCCTTTTCTGCAATTTCGTGCATACGTTCTGAACGAATCTGCACCTCAACCCATTTGTTGTTGGGCCCCATAACTGTTATGTGTAGGGATTCATATCCGTTTGATTTTGGAGAAGAAATCCAATCCCGAAGGCGGGTAGGGTTTGGCGTAAAGTGATCTGTTATGATCGAGTAAATCTTCCATGCTAAAAATTTCTCATTCTTCGGAATGGATTTGTAAACCACGCGAATTGCAAATTTATCAAACACCCCTTCATAGGGAATGTTTTGTTTTTGCATTTTTTTATGGATTGAGAAAATCGATTTACTCCTTCCTTTTATGAAATATTTTAAGCGTTCTCCATTGAGCGACTTTTCAATGAATATCGAAAAGTCTTTTATGTATTTTTTTTGTTCTTCCTGACCGACTTGGATTTTAGCTTTTATAGCATCAAATCTTAGGGGTTCAGTATATTTTAAACTTAAATCTTCTAGCTCAGTTTTGATGTTATACATCCCAATTCTGTGGGCAATTGGGGCATAGATATAAAGTGTTTCCGAGGCAATCTTAACCTGCTTATGCTCTGGCATAGAGTCCATGGTCTGCATATTATGCAGACGATCCGCTATTTTGATGATGATTACTCGGATATCATCATTGAGCGTTAATAGCATTTTCCGAAAATTTTCTGCTTGCAACGAAACATCGGTATCTTTTTTAAGTTTTGAAATTTTAGTTAATCCGTACACGATTTTTGCAACTGTATTGCCAAAAATACGTTCAATGTCATCTAAAGTATATTCAGTGTCTTCAACTGTGTCATGTAATAATGCCGCAGCAATACAAGCAGCGTCTAATCCTATTTCTGATGCTACGATCTTTGCAACAGCAATGGGGTGGAATATGTAAGCTTCTCCCGACTTTCTTCTTTGGTCTTTATGGGCATCTACAGCAGTGTCAAAAGCAAGACGTATCAGCTTCTTGTCTTCTTCATTGAGTTGAAGGTAGCTGATGCGAAGCAACTCTTTGTATTGCTTTGTAATTTCTTTATTTTCTAACTTTTCGTCGATTATCATCTTAATAGTAAATTACGGAAACTAATTTAGCATCCAAAAGTTTCTTTTCACTTTCTTTGGCGTAGTGCTTCAAATAATATAATTCCAGCTGCAACAGAAACATTAAGTGAATCATTGACTCCTAACATGTTGATAACAATATGATTTTCACTTTGTTTACACCAACTATCAGTGAGGCCAATATCTTCTGTGCCCACAGCTATAGCTGTTGCCTCTGTATAATTTTCTTCGGAATAGGCTTTTGCTTTTTCGGATAGGGCGGCACTATAAAGTTTTATGCCATTTGATTTTAAAAAAGAAAAAACCTCTTCATTCGAAGCAATTGCTATTGGAATTGAAAACATGCATCCTACACTAGATCGAATAACATTGGGATTATATAAGTCAGTTTTGGGATTGGTTATGATTAGGGCATCAACTTTTGCAGCATCAACTGTTCGAGCCAATGCACCAATATTCCCAGGTTTCTCTGGAGCTTCTGCAATAAGAATCAGCGGTTTTTCTTTCAGTTTGAGTACAGCTAAACTATGTTCTTTTTTTTGTGCTACACCCAAAATATCCGATGTGGATCGATAGCAAAGGGTTTTGAATAACGTAGCAGACAACTCATAAAGGGTACTGCCATTATCTTGTTTTTCTAAGATTAACTGTTTTGTGTCTTCAGCTCGTGCGGTATCGGTAACATAGAGTTCATCAATCAAGTACCCTGCTTGAATAGCATAAGTAAGTTCCTTTATTCCTTCAATTACAAATTGATTGTTTTCTGCTCTTTTCCTTGCCTTGTCTTGTAGCCCTTTGAGAGTTTTAATTTTAGGATTTTGAGCACTCGAAATGTATTTCATTAATTTTATTTCCTAGAGTATTTTTTCATGTAGCGTTTCCATAATTCTGTTTGGTGTGTTTCTAAGGAAAGCGCTCTTCCTTCAATAAAGGCATGCGTAAGTTGATTGGTTCGCATATCCAGAGCATCACCGAGAGATAAGAATAGGGTAGCGTCTTTTCCAACGGCTAGACTTCCTAAACGATCTGCAATACCAATGATTTTTGCTGCATTCAAGGTTATCATTTGTACTGCTTTTTCTTTTGGAACACCATAGGCTGCAAAACTTCCTGCATAAAACGGTAAGTTACGAGTATTCATACGTTCCATTCTTCCGCTTACATCTACAGTGATTAACAGGCCAGCATCCATAAGGATTTTTGCCATTTTAAAAGGAAGTTTTATATCTTGATCTTCTTGAGTTGGTAATCGGTGTGGTCGAGAAACAATCACTGGAATATCATATTTCTTAAGGAAATCAGTCACCAAATGTGCTTCATTACCACCAACTAAGACAATTTTCTTAATTTGATGTTCTTTTAAAAATTGAATCCCATCCACAATTTCGCGTTGACCATTGGCATGTAAATACACGGTTTGACCCCCAGTAAATGCATTGTTCATTGCAGCAAATGGAAGATGTTTGGTTTTTAATTGGACTTGATTGTACGCCATCGATTCTTTTAAGAACCCACTGAGCGATTTTATTTTTTCTTCGTAACTCTTTTGATTGTATTTGATGTCACCACTCGGTCCTCTTCTTCTGTTAGAACTATATGCACGTGGCCAGTTGATGTGTAAACCTTCATCAGTAACTAATGCTGCATCTTCCCAATTCCAAGCATCGAGTTTGACAACTGAAGAGCTTCCAGAAATAACGCCACGTGTCGGTACTATTTGAGCGGATAATATCCCGTTGGGGCGTAAGCTTTCTACTACTTTAGATTCTGCATTAAATGCAATAATGGTTCTGATGTGCGGAAGATATTCTCCAATTTCATTCAAATCATTTGTTGCACGAACTGCATCGACTTCGACCATACCCACGGTGCTATTTGCAGCTATAAATCCCGGGTAAACATGTTGTCCATTAGCATCAATAGTTTTGCTGTATTCATTTTGTACTGCATTAGCTTTAGCGACTTCGATGATTTTACCATCGCGTAAACCGATTGCACTGTTTTCTAAAATAGTTCCATCTCCAATATGAGCAGTTGCGCCCAGTATTAGAATACTATTCTGTTGATCTGCTGCAGGTGTTTGTTGAGCTATTCCTAAAGTACAGCAAAAAAGGAATACTAATGTTGAGATATAATTTTTCATAATAATCAGATTAATCAAGTGTTTCACAATGGAATTCTACTGCCTTCTTCTGTACTGGTTTTTGTGTTTTCGCACCACCATTTTTAGCGACTAGCATGTCTTGAATTAGTTTGTTTTTTTCTTTAGCAATTTGTTCTACCTGAGCTGTAGCTCGATCAATGTCAAAGTATATAACCCCGTCAATCATAGTTTTTTCTGCTACTGCATAAATGGACATGGGATGATCGCTCCACAAAACAAGATCAGCAGATTTCCCTACTTTAACACTCCCAACTTCATCGTCGATATGTAATAACTTTGCTGGGTTTAGTGTCACGAATTTCCAGGCATCTTCTTCAGACACTCCTCCGTATTTAACAGCTTTCGCTGCTTCTTGATTCAGTCGTCTGGACATTTCCGAATCATCTGAATTAAAAGCTACTATTACTCCTTGACTGTGCATGATCGCACCGTTGTAGGGAATTGCATCATTCACTTCAAATTTATAGGCCCACCAGTCGGAAAAAGTTGAACCTCCAACCCCGTGTTCTTTCATCTTATCGGCTACTTTATAGCCTTCCAAGATATGAGTGAAGGTATTGATGCGAACACCAAAACGATCGGCTACTTTTAGCAACATATTAATTTCGCTTTGAACATAAGAATGACAAGAAATAAAGCGTTCGCCATCCAAAACCTCAACCATAGTTTCCATTTCTAGATCGTAACGTGGCGCTATTGTTTTAGCTTTTAACTTTTTAGATAAGGCATTGTATCCTCTCCACGCAGCTTTGTATTCTTTGGCACGTTGGAAATAGTCTGTAAAAACCTGTTCAACTCCCATTCGTGTTTGCGGGAAACGCGCATAACTTTGCCAGTTCGATTGTTTTACGTTTTCGCCCAAAGCAAACTTGATGTATGGATCTGCATTGGGATATAAAAGCTCATCTGCCGTAGCTCCCCATTTGGGTTTAATAATAGCAGAGCGCCCCCCAATTGGGTTTGCAGAACCATGTAATATTTGTAATGTAGTAACCCCTCCAGATAAGTTGCGGTATAAATTAATGTCATCTGGATTAATTACGTCTTCAATGGTTACTTCAGCAGAAGAATTTTGCCCGCCTTCGTTGATGCTTGACGCACCAATATGAGAATGCTCATCAACAATTCCACTGGTTAGGTGTTTGCTTGTCCCATCTATTACTCGAGCTCCTGGAGCTTCATCGATAGTTCCAACGGCTTTGATTTTTCCATTTACAACCCAAACACTTGCATTTTGTAGGATCCCTTCAGCTTCATTGGTCCAAACGGTAACGTTGGTAAATAAAACATTTTCTGAGGTTGGAAGTATTTTGAAACCAAATCCATTATTTGGATAGGTTATCGGGAGTATTTTTTGAAGAACCTCTTTGTCTTTTTTATCTTTTTCAGGTTTTGAATCTTCCGTTTTATTCGCTGACCAGTTAATTACCGATCCATCAAAGAAAGTTCCATCGCCATCAAAGCTGTTCTGATCGCTTACTTTAGATTTAAGTTGTGTGAATTTAGTTTTGGTACTGTCACTAATTCTCAGTGTTAACCATCCATTATTATAGTGGGCCTCGGTTTTTAGGGTTGTTGAGTTCTGAACCGTTTTTGCACTTATTTTAGTAGCACTTTTTGACAGGGTCAGTTCATACGATTCATCGTTTATGCTTAAAGCATATGATCCGTTAATTGTAGTTTTAGCAGAAGCCTGAATGATATGCTGTTGTCCTTGAACCCAATTTTCATGAATCTTCGTTTCTTTCTCGAACAAAGGACCATCGGTTACCAAAAGGTTTGCATAAGCTCCTTTTTTCAACTCTCCAATATTTCCTTTTTGGTTAATCAGTTGTGCTGGGATTGTAGTCAAAGCCGCTAGTGCTCTTTCTGGCGATAATCCGTATTGAATAGCTTTTCTGATATTAGGAAGGAAACTTTTCACACTTTTTAAATCACTAGATGTAAATGCAAATTTAATTCCAGCATCAGCAATTGCTTTAGGATTAGCTGGAGCTTGATTCCAATAACGCATTTTATTCAATGAGATTTTTTGCGTAAGGAAAGGATCATCCACATCAAAAGCTACAGGGAAATTTACCGAGACCAACAACGTTGGTTTCAGTTTTTTCAGTAAAGTCAATTGCTCGTATTCTGAACCATGTCCTTTAATGATATAATTTTTTCCAAACTCCTTTCCAATTTTAGCAGCACGAGCTACGTCTAATTTATTGGAAGTTTCGAAAATAGTAGGAAGCATCTGGTTCTTATTCAATGCCTCTAAAGCAAGGTCTTTATTTATTGCCCCACCGTTTGAATACCATTCTGCATCGTGGTATACTTGACGGATAAGTGCCATAGCACCCATAATAGATCCAGGGTAATATTGCCCAGAAGTATTACTTTTTTTGAACGATAGGTGTTGAGCAGCGCGATCTTCGATTATGCGATAACCGTTATCTTGAATATCATTTAATGCGACCAAGACACTTGAACCTCTGTGGATACCTTCTTTTCGGTGGGTGTTAACCACCCCGAAGCCAGCTGCTCTGAGTTCTTTCGCTTTTTTATTTTCGTATTTAAAGTCTGTACTACTATTGTAATCTGGTATAATGTGATCATTCCAATAATACCCTTTTCTGTTGGAATTATACTGAACGCTTCTTCTTCCTCTTGACTTGCTCTTTACAGCAGCAATTCCAAAATTAGAATGTAATTCTACAAAGGAAGGGTAGATGTGTTTTCCTTGATAATCTATTACAATTGTATTTTGTGGAATTCTTAATACTATCCCTACAGCTTTGACTTTTCCGTTCTCAATGAGAAGCATCCCGTTATCTAGTTTTTGCAACGGATTCATATGAATGGTTGCACCCGTCAACATAATTTGCTTGGAGTTTTCTGTTTTAACACCCTTGTTTGTTGGGAAATAATCTTGTGCATGATTTACAAAAGAAACAAGAACTATTAAAATAAAATGTAATGGTTTCATACGTTTATAATTTTATTTATTTAAAGTACGCTTTTTAGTATTAAAATTTGAATTCATTTTGAAGATCATAAGCTACAAGAAAAGCAACCATTTGATTGTATGTTTTAATTCCTGATTCCTGACCATTAGCCTTAAGATAAACGTCATAAGATTTTTTGAAAAATGGTTCAAAAGGGTTCTTGTATTCTTTCCAGAAATCTCGGCTTTCGGCAAAGTTTTTGAGGATACCAGGATTTAATTGTTGAACTAACATTTTTGCTTGATCTGGATCTCTTTTCATTAAATCACTGTAACAATGTCGAAACCCAAAGAGAACTGCAGCATATTTCAAATACGGGTCGGTATTTTTAAACGTATTAATAAACCCAATGAAATTCGCCTCGTTTTCGGCTGCATATCCGAGTTGATGGGCCATTTCGTGAGCAATGGTTACAGGCAAGTTGATTTTCGGCATTCGCATATTGACTTGTGCTTCTAGCGTAAACGGATTTAAGTAACCAGCACAGCCCATATAACTTAAAGGTATACTGAACAGAGATGCTTTTACTTGGGGAACTTGTACAGTACTGCTCCACAAATCTCCGTAGGTGCTGTGTATAAGTTTGGCAATTTCTTTTTTAGTATGCGGGATAGTGATTGCAAGGGTATCTGAACTGCTGAGCTGTTTGTGCAGTGTATTGCCCATGATTGCAAAACGTTTTGTAAGATCAATTAATAAAGAATTCGAGTATTCTTTTTCAGTAGGTAGCTTTTCTGTCAGAGGAATTCTGTAGTAATTGATTCCCCAGTTCAGTTGAAAGAGTAAAAATAATAAGCTAATGAAAATTCCAAAACCAATTATATCATTGGTTTTTGAGAGTTTTAATTTAAATAAAAAACGAACTACTGCATAGCAGATATACGCTCCTAAACTTAGATATAATAAATCACCAAAAGAGAAGGGTATGGGCTTTATGAAAACGTGCTGCAGATTGAATAGAAATGGGTAAAAGCTTTGGGAAAAATATAGTTCTACTTTTTCAGGATACAAACTGATAACTCGAACCAGAAGTATTTGAGGCAGAATACTTGTTGCTAGTAAGATTTTGGTTCGGCTAACTTTCATAGGACTAAGATAGCAATTAGCATCTAAAAAAAAAAGTTAACAATTTTTTGCCTTTATTTCCACTTATGAAGGAAGAAATGATTCGGGACAGGGATGCATTTATTTTTTTTTACAGGTTGCGCCTGTTTTTTGATTGGAACGATACTTCTAGCCTTTTTTTTTGAGGAGAATTATTCTAGATGTCCAAGCTAAGTTAGATCGAAATACAAATACTATTTAGTACTATGATCTTGCATTAAAATAAAAAACCCATCTTCAGATGGGTTTTTTAGAACCACAGTTTTTATTCGATAACTTCAACAATCTCTAATTCAAAGATTAGGTTGGATCGTGGAGGAATACCTTGTCTGCCTTGTTCTCCGTATGCAAGTGTGTAAGGAATGAAAATGGTTGCCTTATCGCCAGTTCTTAACAAACGTAAACCTTCTTTAAATCCCTCAATCATCTTAGCTTCTGGGCTACAATCAGCAGGAATAGGTTGATACGCTTTAGCCGATTTACGTTGTTCGTTTACTGCGTCTAGTGCTTCAGCAATTGTCAAGTCACTTGTTTCAAGTAAAGTTCCATCTTCAAAGTAAACGGCATAATGTGTTTGTGCTTTGTATGTAGAAGTAACCTTTGGTCCGTCTCCTTTTGTTGTAATTATGTATTGGAGTCCTGATTCCGTTGTAGTTGCTTTTGCTTTTTGTACTTCAAACTTATCTTGTGTATTCAGTTTGATGATTTGTTGACGCTCCTCTTTATCTGCTTTTTCAGCTTCAAGTTCCTGAAAATGATTTTTAAAAATAGAAGAAGCTTTAAATTTTTTCGCATCAGATCCTTTACGGATGATGGTTACTTTTCGAATGGTATCATTCTGAGCAATACTGTCAACTACACTCTGACCAATTACAACCTTTCCAAATACAGTATGTTTTCCATCCAACCAAGGCGTTGCTTTATGGGTGATAAAAAACTGACTTCCATTGGTTCCAGGACCTGAGTTTGCCATAGATAAAATACCTGGGCCACTGTGAGAAAGTTCAGCGTTGATTTCGTCGTTAAATTTATAACCAGGATCTCCTGAACCTGTTGCAGTAGGATCTCCTCCTTGAATCATAAAATCTTTAATTACACGGTGGAATAGAAGACCATCGTAGTAGTTTTTATTTTTGTAGTCATCACTTACTAAATCATTTTCTCCTTCACTAAGAGAAACAAAGTTAGCAACAGTTATTGGTGTTTTTTTAAGCTCTAGAGATACAACTATAGAACCCTTATTGGTTTCAATATCAGCATAAAGACCATTTTCAAGTTCTGGATATTGTGAAGCACATCCTATCAAAAGGACTATTAGTAGTGCGTAAAAGAATTTTTTTTTCATAGGAATTATTTAAATTGGTTATGCAAAGATGCAAAAAATTAATTTTTTATAGAATGTGATATTAATTTTATTGTAAATCGTAGTGGTTGATTAATTTCTACTTTTTCATCATCACCTTGATATCCGTAACAAAGATAGGATGGAAAAAGGAAGGTTGCGATTTCATTTGCACTCAAAATCTTTACAGCTTCTCGAAGGGCTGGCAGTAGCTCTTCTTTATCAACTAAGTACTTTACAGTCCCGAGTTCCAGTTCATCATAAAGCACAGTTCCATCTAGCGCTTCGATTTTATAGTTGAAACGAACCATATCGCCTCTTTTGGGAAGTGCTCTTTCATCCGATGAAACCAAGTAAGCATACCAAAAACCAGTTGACGAGGCTTTATAGTCTAGCATAGAGTCTTGAGCAATTATTTTTTTAAATTGATTTTGTTGATTCTTGATGATGTTCTTGTTCCGCTGAACTGACCCCTTGAGAAAGGATATCTTTGTTTCGTTGATCGGCTTTCGGGCTTGTGGCTCTGAGCAACTAATCAATAAGCAAGCCATCAAAAAGTAAAAACTAAAATTCCGCATACCTAGCTGAGTTGATCTTTATATTCGAGGATAGTTTGGTGTACCTTTTCTTTGGTGACTGTAAGACTTTCAAGCGATGCTCCTCCGGCAGCATTGTTATGCCCACCTCCATTGAAGTGTTTGCGAGCAAACTCATTTACATTGAATGTTCCTTTGGATCGGAACGAAATTTTAACAATATTCTCTTGGGTGTTTTCAATCATAATGATAGCCAATTCAATGCCCTCTAGACTGAGACCATAATTTACAAAGCCATCTGTATCTCCTTTTTTGAAGTCACACGAATTTAGGTCCTCTTGACTTAAGGTAATGTAAACCGCTTGAAGTGGTTCCACCTTGACTAGATTGGAAAGTGCTTTACCTAAAAGTTGTAAACGTCCAAAACTGTAGGTGTCGTATATTTTTTGATGAATCTGGGCATGATCGATACCCAAGTCCAATAAGTTAGAAACGATACTGTGGGTGATTGGTGTTATCGATTGAAATCGGAAAGAACCACTGTCGGTCATGATTCCGGTATAGATACACGTAGCAATTGTTTTATTTATTTTTGACACATCAAGAGCCTCCATAACATTGTATGCCATTTCGCAAGTAGAACCTAAACTAGGATCAGAATACATTAAGTCGGCATAGTCATCAGGTTGTTCATGATGATCAATCATCACTTTAATTCCTTTGCAGTTGTTGATAACCTCATCCATAGGCTTTATTCTACCTAAGCTGTTGAAATCAAAGGTGAAAATTAAATCAGCTTCAAAAAGTAATTTTTGACAGGCCTCTTCCTCTTTGTTGTATTTGATAATGGATTCTTGACCTGGTATCCAATCCAAGAATTTCGGATATTCATTGGGTGAAATCACAGTACAACTGTGTCCCATTTGATCGAGGAAATGATTCCAGCCTAAGCAACTGCCTAAGGCGTCGCCATCTGGGTTTTTGTGTGGAATAACAACAATTTTTTTAGGTGATGCGAGTTGTTCTCTTAAAGCTGGAATAAAGTTATTTGTCATATTAGAGCCAAGATACCAATCCTTTCTCAAAAAAATATACTGTTTTTTAGATTATATTAATGAGTTTAACATTTAGAGGGTCAAAAGAAAACAATAGAATCCTCTTTGTTAAAAGTGTCTCTTCCTGGCTTCAATGTCAGTTGCTTTTAATAAGTTTGCAGCAGAAATAAAAACTATACTATGACAACAAATCGTACCTTCACGATGATTAAACCAGATGCTGTTGAAAACGGACACATCGGATCTATTTTAGAAAAAATTACATCAGCCGGATTTAAAATTGCAGCACTCAAAAAAACACATTTAACACTTGCAGACGCAGAAGAGTTTTATCGCGTTCACAATGAACGACCTTTCTTTGGAGAACTTGTTAAATTTATGACCAGAGGCCCTATTGTTGCCGCTATTCTTGAAAAAGATAATGCAGTTAATGATTTCCGCGTGCTTATCGGAGCTACTAACCCAGCAGATGCTGCCGTAGGAACAATACGTAGTTTGTATGCAGCTTCAATGGGCGAAAATGCAGTTCATGGTTCGGATAGCGATGAAAATGCAGCAATTGAGGGTGCTTTCCATTTTTCTGAAAGAGAGATCTTTTAACGTAAAACCAATTTAGATATAATTTCTGCGCCGAGCGTTTCGTTCAAATGGCGCAGAATTTTATCCTTTCCGTATGACAATTCTTCTCTAAGCGGAGCTGAAGTAAGGTTTACAAAAAGTGTAGTTCCCCTAAAGCTAACTTCTTGAGTATACTGCGCCACACTAAGTCCCATTGTTGTCCCCCAAGCTTGTTCTACACGTACCTTTGTTATTCCCCCTTTAATATTCTTCTGACTGATCAGTTCTTCTAATACTTCGGAGATGGATTGAGGTTCAAAAGATCTTTTTTTCCTTACCATAAAATTATAAGCTTATTTTTTCATGACGTTTATAGAAATAGGTTTTATCGCTGTGTTCTAATTCTAATTGAGTTGCGTTAATAGAGATAATTTTCTCTTTCCACGGTTGAAGTGCTTTTTTGTATTGTATATAAAAACTTCCTTTTAGGCTTATTACAGTGAAATCAAATTGATCTTCAGAGCTATTGTAGTTTCCACTAAAACTGGGTGCTAGTTTCTTGCGGTATCCTTTTGTTGAATCTAGTTGGTAAAAATCAACTAAAATAGATCCTCCTCTGGGAGTGAACGACTCTCCGTTTGATCTAACTTTTTCAATCTCCCAATAGCCATTGAGGTGTATTAAGTCCTTTTCTGAAACCGAAGTACAGCTAGAAATTATAAGCCCAATGGTTAATAAAAAGAAATTTGAAATGGTTTTTTTCATTAGAAATGAATGAAATTTTTAGATCATTTTAAAGGTAAGAATTTAACTGAGATTAAAAACTTTATATGATAATTGAGTTGTTTTTAATGCTTCCATAGTACGATCTTCGTGTGTGTCTGAAAGGAAAATTTGTCCGAAGTGATTTTCTTCTACTAATTGTATAATCAGACCTACTCGGTTTTGATCGAGCTTGTCAAAGACGTCGTCTAAAAGTACAATAGGGGGGACGCCTGCTATTTTTTTGATAAAATCGAACTGTGCCAATTTAAGCGCAATTAAAAAAGATTTTTGTTGTCCCTGACTTCCAAATTTTTTGATTGGCTGATGGCTGATTGAGAAAAATAAATCTTCTTTGTGAATTCCTACGGTACTGAATTGTGCCTTGCGATCCTTGGGCAATTGCTCCATTAGCAATTTTGCAAAAGACGAATCGATCAATGGGCTTTCATATGCTAATGTGACATCTTCTTCCGATTTACTAATACTCTGATAATGTTGCTCGAAAATGGGTATAAAATTAGCTAAAAATTCTTTTCTTTTTTCATGAATTGGAGTGCCCAGTTCAATCATTTTTTGATCGTATATATCAAGTGTTTTTGGCTCAAAGGTTTGGTTCGCTGCAAAGTATTTTAAAAGCGCATTTCGCTGACTTATGATTTTGGTGTAGTTCAGTAATTGATTCAAATAAGTGCTATCTGTTTGACCAATAACCCCATCCATGAATTTTCGTCGAATGCTACTTCCTTCGGTTATTAAATCTCGATCGGAAGGTGAGATGATTACAAGTGGCAGTAAACCAATATGATCTGCGATTTTCGTATACACCTTTCCGTTACGCTTCAATACCTTTTTATGCCCTTTTTTGAGACTGCATACTATTTTTTCGCTTTGTTCATTTTTCTCAAAAACACCGT
>Ga0307998_1000238_pt1 | contig 31604 bp, 28 predicted proteins | sample Davwhametageno37_FD_203147 | JGI IMG/M metagenome (GOLD analysis project Ga0307998, IMG submission 203147) | Marine microbial communities from Davis Island wharf, Antarctic Ocean - #37 | ecosystem: Environmental > Aquatic > Marine > Unclassified | place: Antarctic Ocean: Davis Island wharf... | reverse complement strand
CTCAAGATTATTCTTTGGAGCAGTTCATTGGTAAAAATGAAGTAATCTTTTTCTTTTACCCAAAAGATTTCACATTCGTTTGCCCTTCAGAATTACACGCTTTTCAAGATAAAATTGCAGAATTTGACAAAAGAGGAGTGAAAGTTGTTGCTTGTTCAACAGATACAGAAGAATCTCATTGGGGATGGGCGCAAGTAGAAAAAGGACACGGAGGAATTAAAGGGATTAAATACCCAATTGTAGCAGATACAAACAAAACAATTTCTGATGCTTACGGAGTATTAGTAGGAGAATATACGTATGATGATGATGGACAGTTAACTACAACTGGACCAATGATTGCATACAGAGGATTATTCTTAATTGATAAAGCTGGAGTTGTTCGTCACCAATTGGTAAATGATTTACCATTAGGAAGAAACGTAGATGAAGCAATCCGTATGGTAGATGCTTTACAATTTACTGAAGAAAATGGTGAAGTTTGCCCAGCAAACTGGACTGAAGGAAAAGAGGGAATGACTGCCTCATTTGATGGAGTTGCAGATTATTTAGCTAAAAACTAAGTTTTAATTAAATAGCAATTAAACTTAAATCCTTCCAGATTAATCTGGAAGGATTTTTTTATGGTAAATTTGAAAAAACAGATTCAATGAAAATATTAATGGTTTGCTTAGGAAACATTTGTAGATCACCCTTAGCTGAAGGAATTTTGCAACATAAAGCAAATGAAAATAGCTTGACTATAGAAGTAGATTCTGCCGGTACAGCAGCTTACCATGTTGGTAATTTGCCTGATGAGCGCTCTATTGAAGTAGCTAAGAAATATGAGATCGATTTAACAAACCAAAGAGCAAGACAATTCCAGGCTAAAGATTTTCAGGAGTTTGATTTAATTTACGCAATGGATGCTGAGAATTACAACAATATTTTAAAGTTATCTTCTTCAAAGGAAGACGAAGAAAAAGTGAAACTAATTCTGAACGAAATTGAACCTGAATCTAATTCAAGTGTACCTGATCCATATTATGGAGGTAAAGATGGTTTCGAGAATGTATATCAAATGCTAGATTTGGCTTGCGACAAAATAATATCAAAAATATAATGAGTAAAGGAACAGTATACTTACTTCCCATAACAATGGGAGAATACAATATGGAGACTACAATACCTGTTGGAGTTCAAAAAATAATGGACGAAGTAGAGGTTTTTATTATTGAAAACATAAAAACCACAAGGAGGTATTTACGAAAAGTGAATCCTACTTATCCTATTGATGATAAAGAGTTTTTTATTATCGATAAGCGAACTTCTGCCAAAGAGTTGAGGGAGTTTGTAGAGAAATTCCAAGATAAAGTAATAGGAGTAATGTCTGAGGCTGGTTGCCCAGGAATTGCAGATCCTGGAGCTGAGGTTGTTGAGATTGCTCATCAATTAAAGATGCAAGTAAAACCATTGGTTGGTCCATCTTCTATACTTTTGGCATTAATTGCCTCGGGTAAAAACGGACAGAACTTTACGTTTAATGGATATCTGCCAAAAGACAGAGGAGAGAGAATAAAAATGCTAAAGAATTTGGAGCGATTATCCCGAAATGGACAAACACAAATATTTATGGAGACTCCATTCCGTAACAATCATTTGATTGAAGACGTACTAGTACACTGCGATAATAGTTTAAAACTTTGTATTGCAGCTAATATCACTTTGGCTAATGAAAAAGTGATTACAAAAACTATTGGTGATTGGAAAAAACAAACTCCAGATTACCACAAAGACTATTGCATTTTTGTGCTGTAAAATCTATTAAATGAAGAAAACTGTTCTTATAATTATTGGGCTTTTGCTCACCTTTATTTCAATCTCTCAGGAGACTGAAATAACCTTGCATGACAAAGGTGGTTATGTTTCACAAACCGGTAAACTAGTTGAAGGTTACAAGCAAGGGCAATGGATTAATATCAATAGAAGAGGAGATACTTCATTTGCTTTATACAAAAAAGATCAAATAATTTTTGAGAAGACTTTTGTAAAACAAACTTATGGGGAAGAAAAGGGTTCTACTATTGTTGAGTCTAAATACTTTGATTACAATAAATTAATTAAAAGTCTATTCATCCTAAAGACTATTGGGAACGAAATTCATGGATTTGAGAAAAATGTTACTTGCCCATCCTACAGCAAACCTTACTATAAATATAAAATAAGCGATTACAAAGGAGCTAAATCAATTATTCAGCAGTTCGATTTCAAGATGTTGTTATATCAGGTAAAGGATTTTTATGGAACCCAATATGATAATGATTTGTGGCATGTACTTCCTTACTATGGAAGAGTAGAGTTTATAACTGATGAAACTGGCAACAAAAAAATAAGTAATGTAATTGTAAACTTTGGGAGCTTAAGAATTGGAGATAAAAAGGAAGGTGAGGAAAAAAGCGAAGAAGACAACTACGAAATTGAAGTAAGTGATTCCTATTTTTTTCTAGAAGAAAGTTTCATTCAAGTTAAGAAAAACAACCAAGTAATGGCTAGGCAGACTTTTTTAAAAGGATTGCCAACCTCTTATGTTTCCTATTATGATAATGAGAATATTAATATCTCATACAGTTGTGTGGATGGAGTTCCTGATGGAGAATATCAATCTTATCATGAAAATGGGAAGTTAAGAGTAAGTTGTTTTTTTAAAAATGGAGCACTAAATGGAGAGTTTAGGAAATACGATTTAGAAGGAAAGACAAAATATCTTGTTCCGTTTGTAGATGGAGAAATAGAAGGGGTAACTTTTGGTCTAAACCAAGCGATTTATTTTAGTGATAGAAAGATAGTTCAAACTATTAAAGTTAATGATGAGGATGAAGTTATAAGATGGACTTCGGGTTACAATAAATTTGAGAGTAACAAGAAAACATCTGAATATAAAATAGATAAAGTGAATTACACTTTATCAAATAAAACCAAGGAATATCAAGGGTTCTCATACGGAATAGGCGACTATCATTTTAGATGGGGCGATTATCCAACTCAGGATATGGTTATTATTAACCTCAATAAAGGAAAAGACAATTGGTTTGCTTTGTATGTAACCAAAGACAACAAGATAAAAGACGATATTAATGTAACGGTAGACGGAGTAAACTACAGAGAAAAATCTAAACAAGAAAAGCTGAAGTTGATTAACGATAACTTCATGAAGTTAAGTTACTTAAGGTATAGAGATTTTGTGACTGTATCAGAAAAGAGGGTAGGAGACACCTTGATAAGATCTACTTATTTTGTGAATGGAGTTAAATGCCTTGAAGAAAAACTAGTAAACGGAAAATTTACTGGAACCAGAAAAGTCTGGAGTTTTGAGGGTGATTTATTACAAGTAACTAATTATTTGGATAATCATAGTGAAGGTTTGTATTTGAATTTATCTCCCACTGGGAAAATTCTTGAAAAAGGAGAGTATGTTGCCTCAGTTAAAGTTGGAACTTGGTCTAAGTATGAGAACGGAATTTTATATGAGTACGATTATGATGATAATGGTAAGGCAATAGTTATTAGGTCTTATTTTGAATCTGGAAAAATAAAATCTACTTACGAAGAGAAAGATTCTATCAAAATAAGCAAAGAATATAATGAGGATGGTTCCTTGTACAAACTGAACATTCGTAATTTTAAGAATAAGCTTCACGGAGAATATTTTACAACTTTCAAAGATAAAACCTACAAAGGCTATTACTTAAATGGCTATAAACATGGAGCTCTAATAGCCTATAACGAAAAAGGAAAGATAGAATCTATCAAAAACTTCGAATACGGAAGACTGATAGAAAAACCGACAAGAACCGAAAGACAAGCAACTTGCGGATGTCCTCAAGAATTTGATGTGATAAATGGGAGTTCTTTTTTTCCTGGGATGAAGGATGTGTTTAGCTATGCTGAGTTTAATTTATATTTCAAGGATTTGTTGGCGATTTCAGAATACGATTATCAGAGGTTGTACATTAGAAGATTTCAGAACAGCTACTCTAGAAGTAACGTGACCAAGTGGTATGGTTTTGATATGATAAACCAATCACCAAAAAAGGCTTTTAAATTAGTTCCTTACAAAGGAGTTGATTTATTAATTACACCTTGTGTAAAAACTGGCGAAACTGGATATAGAACTGTTAGCTTAAACACTACAAGAAAAATTGAAGCGTATAGTTACTATTTTAATACGGAGGAAGAGTTTAAGATGACTTCTGAAAACGTGTATAAGCTCTTGCTTAAAATTGCTAATCTTTATCCCGAAAAAATTATTGAATCCTTTTTTAATGACAAAGAAAGTTTAGATGAAATAGTAAGTTATCTGAACAAAAAAGGAATGAATATTCCGCAGGATACTGAATTAGAAGGGCAAAGGCTACATTTTTCTAAGTATTTGATTGATAACAATAAAGAAGATGAATTTTACGATTTATTTTTTAAAAAAGAATTTAATCACGGGTATTTAGATGTGTCGAAAAATAAAAAAGGATACGATAAGTTCAATCAATCGTTACGTAAATACTTTAGACCATCCACCAATATATTTAGCATTGCAGATTTGGAGAAAAAAATGCTAACTGCAGAGGGGAATTTAGAATTAGGGAGAGGAACTTATGGAATTAAGCATCCTTTGCTTTCTTATGGAGAAAAGGAAACTACTCTTTATTTTTCTTGTCAATCTGTTGAGGTGAGTAAACAAATAATTGTTAGGTCAGTTTCTGATATTTGTATCCAATCTGGTACAGAAATAAAAGGAACAAATCTTACTATAGAATCTGTGACTGGGATTCAATTTACTGCCAATAAACTGGTGATGACTTGCAAAGGAAAGGCAGAAGGAGTAAAGAACAGTATTGCTTACAAGCTAGAGATTGATGAAAAAGGAATGGCTGTGGTAATGAATACCCAACAGTTTAGCGAAAAGGAGCTAAATCGAATGAAAAGGACTAATAAAGGAAAGCTAGATGAAAGTGGGCGAGAGCTAAGTTTTATTGTAAAGGATTAATATTAATGGTGTTTAAATATACTACTAACCTCTTTTTAAAGTTTTATGATTAATTTCGTGAATCAAATTAAGTAATACTATGAAATTAAAACATCTATTATTTGCCTTATGTGTTTTGGCTTTTTCAACTAATTATGCTCAGTACGATCCTGATTATAACAATGATGATGAGGAAGATTTGTCTCTTCTCTCTTTTAAAGATAGGCTTTATACAGGAGGAAATTTCTGGGGATCATTTGGTACATTTACTAATCTAGAAATTTCTCCGTTATTAGGATATAGAGTTACTAATGACTACTCTGTAGGATTAGGAATTAAATATAATTACTTCAGATTTAATGGAGCACCTCCAGTTTCTTCAAGTATTTATGGAGGTAGTGCTTTTACTCGATATGTATTTTTCGAAAGGTTTGTAGCTCACGCAGAATTTGAGGTACTAAGTGTTCAGCAGAATTTTGGTGTTTCAAAATCTGATAGGGTTGTTGTTCCAATAGGATTAATAGGAGGTGGGTATTCCTCCAATGGATTTCAACTAATGTTACTGTACGATTTAATAGGTAACCCATACAATCCTTACATAGGAACCTTTGGTCCTAATTCAAGAGTTTACCTACGAGCAGGGTTTTTGATTAATCTTTAGACCAATTGATTTCCTTCTCCAGGAAATACCATTGATGGCTTGTATGTTTTTGCTTCTTCAAAATCCATATAACCATATCCAATAATAATTACTTGATCACCAACAGCTACTAATCTAGCAGATGGTCCGTTCAAGCAAATTACACCAGATCCTCTTTCTCCTTTTATAACGTAAGTTTCAAGTCTTGCAGCATTCTGTAAGTTTACAATCTGCACTCTTTCTCCTTCAATAATGTTAGATGCTTCAAGCAATGCTTCATCAATTGTAATACTACCTATGTAGTTTAGTTCAGCTTGAGTAATTGATACTCTGTGTATTTTCGACTTAACGGCCTTAATCATCATATTATAAAATTGTTTTAAAAATGTTTTTTAGTTTAAATTTATTTTTAGCTAACGAATTTAGGGTATTTTTTTTAAAATACCATCATGTCTATACCTGTGTAATTGTGAGGTGAAATTAACATCAGTTCCTCTTTTATATCATCAGAAACTTCAAGCGTTTGTATAAAAGCATGAATTGTTTCTTCAGTCATTTTATCATTATTTCTTGTCAATTCCTTAAGCTTTTCATAAGGTTTTGGGTAAGATTCTCTTCTAAGTATAGTTTGAATTGCTTCAGCAACAACAGCCCAGTTATTTTCTAAATCGGCTTTTAATGCAGCAGAATTAAGAAGTAATTTACCCATTCCTTTCATCAATGATTTCATTGCGATAAGCGAATGTGCCATAGGAACTCCTACGTTTCTTAAAACTGTAGAATCAGTTAAATCTCTCTGTAAACGCGATATTGGTAATTTGATAGATAAATGCTCAAAAATAGCATTTGCCATACCTAAGTTTCCTTCGGCATTTTCAAAATCAATAGGATTTACTTTGTGAGGCATAGCCGAAGAACCAACTTCGTTTGCTACGATCTTTTGTTTAAAATAGTTCATTGCAATATATTGCCATATATCTCTACTAAAGTCAATTAGAATAGTATTTATCCTTTTTAAACAATCGAAAAGTGCAGCTAAATTATCGTAATGTTCAACTTGAGTTGTAAACTGAGAACGTTTAAGTCCAAGAGTTTTTTCTACAAAAGTATCTGCAAATGCCATCCAGTTAGTTTCTGGATATGCAATGTGGTGAGCGTTAAAGTTTCCTGTTGCTCCACCAAATTTTGCAGAGTAATCTATGTTTTTTAATTGCTTAAGCTGTGCTTGTAATCTTTCTACAAACACGTACATTTCTTTTCCTAAAATTGTAGGTGAAGCGGCTTGTCCGTGAGTTTTAGCTAGCATTGGTATTTCTCCCCAATTGCTAGATAAACCTTTAAGATGATCAATAATTTCTAGTAGAGTAGGAATATAAACTTCCTCCACCGAATTTTTCAACATCTTAGGAATTGCAGTATTATTTATATCTTGAGATGTAAGTCCAAAGTGAATAAACTCAGTAGCTTTTCCTAAATCTAATCCTTGAATTTTTTCTTTAATAAAGTATTCAACCGCTTTCACATCATGGTTAGTTACAGCCTCAATTTCTTTTACAGCTTGAGCATCTTCCAGAGAAAATTCTGAATAAATTTTTCTTAATTCAATAAAAATCTCTTCTCTGTTTATGTCTTCTAATAAAGGCATAGGAATCTGACAAAGCGATATAAAGTACTCAATCTCAACTTCTACTCTGTATTTAATGAGAGCATATTCCGAAAAATATTGGTCTAATTCAGCAATTTTGTTTCTGTATCTCCCATCAATTGGAGAAACGGCAGTTAATAAGGATAAATCCATGTGTATATGGTTGTTTTTTTACAAAATTAGCAAAACCAATCAATTGAAACAGTTCCCGACTTATTAATTTGTTAAATCTTATGAATACTTTTTTTAAAAAAGGTGTAAACCTTAGTTTTTTGATTATTTTTAGAAATCAATAGCAAATAATGAAATTCACTAAAAATCTAAGTTTAGGGTTCAAAAGTTACCTTGAATCCATTCCATTTATCTTTTATAATGGAATATGGAAATACCTAATAGTTCCTTTGATTCTGTTTGGTATCATTTTTTATGTTGGAAATAGATTTGGTGCTACAGCAGATAGCTTGGAGCAAGTTAGAGAAACAGGGAATTATAGTTGGAGTTGGTTAGGATTGAGTTGGGTGTTTTTGAAATCTCAATTTTTTAAACTACTTGAGTTTTTATTTTTAGATGCTACCAAATATTTGATAATGATTTTTTTGTCTCCATTGTTGGCGATAATTTCTGAAAAAACAGAAGAAATACTTACTGGAAATAAATACAAGTTTAACCTTAAGAGACTAATTGTTGACGTAAAGCGAGGAATTGGAATTGCCATCAGAATGTTGATAGCTGAAGTGCTTCTAGCTTTTGTTCTGTGGGAATGGATTGTTGCACCTCTATTTGGGGTGAATGAAATTATAGTTGATGTTGTTACCCTCTGTATTGGTTTCTACTTCTATGGTTTTGCATATGTAGATTATATAAATGAAAGACTTAGATTGACTATAAAAGAAAGCTGGAAATTTATGAAAAGACATGCTGGACTTGCTTTTGCAATCGGCTCGGTTTATTCTTTGTTTTATAAGATTCCATCACTGATTAATACTGATAATACTTGGCTTAATACCTTGCTAGATAACTTTGGCGTACTATTTGCACCTGTGTTGGCAATTGTAGCAGCTACTATTGCAATGCACAAGTTAGTAGACCTTAACAATTCTAAATTTGCAGAAAAAAAAGAAAATTCAGTAACCACAATCGAAATTTAAACGTACTGAAAACATGATAAAAAAAATACACCTAACTACTTTACTTGCAGTTCTATTCTTAACACTTGGGAGTTCAGCTTTTGCTCAAGGAGGAGAACTTTCAATAGGACAAAAAGTAAAGATTAAAAAACAATTAAACGAAGGAAGAAACTTGGTTTATGCACAAGATTACAGAGGTGCTTACACCATTTTTAAAAAGATACTTTCTATTGATAGCGAAAATGCTGAGGCAAATTTCAGGTCAGGTCAATGCTTGGCAGCTATGGGGAAACCAAAGCTTGGTAAAAAATATTCATTAAAAGCTTTGTCTATTGACTCGGCAGTAAATGACGAAGTTTATTTTGTTTTAGGAGAATCATACCACAGATTAGGAGAGCTTGAAAATGCTAAAAAGTATTACAATGTTTTTAAATCAAAAACAAAATCTAAGACTTGGGAAGATTATGAAGTTGATAGACTAATTGCACAATGTGACTACGCTAAATTAATGATGGAAACCCCTGTTGATGTAACTATCACGAATATGGGGTCTTCAATTAATACTTTTAATCCTGAGTATTCTGCTTCTATTTCGGCTAACGGAAAAGTATTGGTTTTTACATCAAGAAGAGCTGATACCAAAGGAGGACAAGTTGATGAGCAATCTGATAATTTATATTTCGAAGATATTTATATTTCTCTTTGGAACGACACAACTAAAGAATGGTCTAAATCTAAACCAGTAGAAGGTAGTATAAATACTGAAAGGCATGATGCTGTACTTTCAATTTCACCAGATGGAAGATCTATTTATGTGTATAAAAATGTACTAGGCGAAACCAAATCTGGAGATATTTATTCTGTAAGAGCAGGAAAAGAAAATAAATTTGGAACACCAAAACCAATAGACGAAGGAAGAAATGTTAATTCTAGTTATTTCGAAGGTTCAGCAAGTGTTACTGGAGATGAGCAAGTGATTTACTTTGTAAGTGATAGACCTGGAGGAAATGGGCAAGCAGATATTTACACAGCTAAAAGACAAGGAAAAAAATGGAGTAAGCCCGTTAATGTAGGAGATTCTATAAATTCTGATGGTGATGAAAAAGGAGTTTTTATTCATCCAAATGGACAAATTATGTTCTTTGTTTCTAACGGTCATAATAGTTTAGGTTCGTATGATATTTTTGTATCAAGAAGAGTAGATGGTAATTGGACAAAAGCCGAAAACTTGGGTTATCCAATTAACACGGTAGGCGAAGAAAGAACATTTAGTATTACTGCAGATGGAACAACTGCCTATATTTCTGCGGAATATGATAACAGTAAAGGAGGTAGTGATATCTATGTGATAGATTTAACTAAACTAGAAATACTCAAAAAATAATTCTTACATCTAAAAAAATCATTTTATGAAAAAGGTTATATCAATATTGTTTATATCAGGATTAGTAGTTTTTTCATGTAAAAAAGAAAAAGCAGAAGAGCCAACAACAACACCTACAACCACTGTTAGTTTTGCAACTGATGTACAGCCAATTTTTCAGCAAAGTTGTGGAACTGGAGGCAGTTGTCACGGAACATCAAGCGGAGCTGATGGAAAAGTATATGAAACTCATGCTGGAGCAACAGCAGTTCCTGATGGAACTACATTAGGTGCAATAAAGCATACAGCAGGATTTAAACCAATGCCACAAGGTGGTACTCAATTATCTTCAGATAAAATATCTAAAATTGAATCTTGGATAAGCGGAGGTAAGAAAAACGATTAATTATGAAAATCATAATTTCATTCTTGTGTATTACTCTTGTTTTTTGTTCGTGTAACAAGGAGCCAGAAGAAGAAACGCCTGTTACACCAACAACATCAAATACTTCTTTAATTAGTTTTAACTCTGATGTTCTAACTATTTTTAACACCTATTGTAATGGAAGTTATTGCCATGGAGGTGGAGCAGACGGAAAATATTTTGATACTCATGCGAATGTTGTTTTAGTGCCAAGTTCTACTTTATTAGGAGCAATAAATCACACAACTGGTTATGAACCAATGCCAAAATCGCAACCAAAATTACGCCAAGGAGAAATTGATATCATTACGACTTGGATCAATGATGGTAGACTAGATAACTAAGCTTATGAATACTAAAATTAAACTAGCTTCCCTTTTTATAGCAATGTTTGTTATAGCATTGGTAATTACTTCTTTTCAAGAAAAAGAAACCAAGGTTAAAGACTCTGAATATGTTCAAGAGGTTTTGGCTCAACTTGGCGATAAAGTACCTTTGCATTATATTTCTACTAATAAATTAGATTCTGTAAAGGTTAAGCAAGGTGAAAATTTAGTTCATTTTGGATTTACAGACCCTACAAACAAATCACTTTTCGAAAACAAGCAATCCAAACATTTTGTGTGTACAGATTGTCACAATACCCAAAAAGAAGATCCAGATTTATCAATTAGTAATCCTGAAACAAGATTGGCTTATGTAGCTGAAAACAAAATGAAGTTTTTGCCAGCAACTACACTTTTTGGTCAAGTAAATAAAAAGAGTTGGTATAACGAAGATTATTTTAAAAAATATGGAGATTTAGTAGTCCCAGCAAGAGATACTTTGCAAAATGCAATCCAATTATGTGCAGTAGTTTGCTCACAAGGAAGAGCTTTGGATGAAACCGAAATGGAAGCTATGATGCATTATTTTACATCAATAAGTTACAAAGTTAGAGATTTAAAGTTAACCGAGGTTGAGAAACAATTTATTGGGAATGCACTAATAAAGGGTACTAACAATACCGAGGTAATCAAACTTATTAAATCTAAATACTTGGATTTTTCGCCAGCTACTTTCATGAAACCACAATCGGTTGAAAACAGAAGTTTTGGTAAAGTAGGAAATGCCCAAAAAGGAAAACAAATTTACGAGCTTAGTTGTCTTACTTGCCACAAAGAAGGTGGGGTAACGAACTATAAACTAAGTGATGAGCAGTTAGCTTTTAAGCATTTAAAGTATTGGTCTAATACTCATAAGGTTTTCTCTGTGTATGATATTACAAGGAAAGGAACTTACTCCAAAAATGGATATAAGCCTTACATGCCTAATTACACCAAAGAAAGATTGAGCGATCAACAACTAGAAGATTTAATGAAATACATTAATGTGATGGCTGAAAAAGGGACTATTCAAAAGATTACTGGAACACCAAGCTTTTAAAAAACTATTATGAAAAAACTACTATTCTTAAGTCTACTCGTTTCTTTTTCAAGTTTTTCTCAAGAAGAAACAACCTATACCTATAATACATTTAATTCCACAAGGATTATTAATTCTCATTCGATAGAAATGTTGGAAAGGAAAACTATGGACATGAAAATAGGTCATAGGTTTGGAGATATTGCAGGAGCCAATGGAGGAATTCAAAGCTTGTTTGGGATAGATAATTCAGCAGATATATCTATTGGATTAGAAGCAGGATTAACCAATAACTTTAATATCGGAATCACAAGATACAAAGGAGCCGGACCATACAGACAATTGTATGAAGGATACGCAAAGTATAAGTTTTTGGCACAAAGTAATAAGATGCCAATTACTTTAGTGGGATTAGCAAAATACAATGTTACCTCAATGACAGCAAGTACCGATAGTAGTTCGGCTACTTCGTTTCCCGATTTTGTAAGTAGAACTTCAAGTTCTTATCAGCTTTTAATTGCTCGAAAATTTTCTGAAAGATTTTCAATGCAGTTAGTTCCAACATATGTTCACAGAAATTATGTAGGTTTTTATGATCAAAATGGAACGTTTGCAGTTGGAGCAGGAGCAAGACTTCAGCTTACTAAGCTAATAGGTGTTATTGGTGAATACCATTATGTGTTTTTTGAAGATGGAGTTCAGGCTAAGTTAAATACATTTAACCCTATAGCTTTAGGGGTTGTATTTGATACAGGAGGACATGTTTTTCAATTAAATTTTGCTAACTCCACTGGTTTTGGAGAAGCTCAATATTTACCTTCTACCTATTCCGATTTTACAAAAGGAGAATTTAGATTTGGATTCTCTATTTCTAGGGTTTTTAAACTGTAAGAATTGGAAGCCAGTAACTCTTGGTTTGTAATTATTAACCCTTATTCTGGGAATAAAGCTTTTAAAAGAAAAAAGCAACTTATTCTTGATGGGTTAAAACAACTTAATTCTGAGTATTCTATCCACTATACCGAGTATTCAAAACATGAAACTTTACTAGTTGAACAAGGTATTGAGCAAGGTTATAGAAAGTTTATTTCTGTTGGTGGTGATGGTACTTTACATCATGTTGTTAATGGAGTAATGATTCATGGAAATAGTTGCTTAAAAGACATTAAAATAGGAGTAATTCCTGTCGGAACAGGAAATGATTGGGCAAAGAACTATTCTTTACCAAAGAAATTTTCAGAATCAATCCAGATCCTTAATGCTGAGTATGCAGTTCAACAAGATATTGGACAAATAATTCATGAGGATAAACACTATTATTTTAATAATCTGGCTGGACTTGGTTTTGATGGGTTTATTGTAAAGCAAATTTCGTCTTTTAAGAAATTTGGAAAGCTAGCTTATTTTTTAGCTTCTATCAAAGGTTTGCTCTTATTCAAGAGACCAGTAATAACTTATAGTTGGGGTGATAATACTGTTACTTCAGAAAGCTATATTGTTGCTATAGGTATTTGCGAATATTGTGGAGGAGGAATGAAATTAACTCACGAATCTAATCCCGAAGACGGTTTGTTTGATGTTACCGTAGTTAAAGATATTTCGAAACTAGGATTCATCTGGAACATCCGAAAAATGTTTAACGGAAAACTACATAAACATCCAAAAGTAGAAATCTTCAAAACAAATCATATTTCTATTTCATCTCGAGGAGTTGTTTCTCCTCTAATTCAGGCAGATGGTGAATTAATAGGAGAAGGTAATTTGGAAGTTGAACTCATTCCAAAAGCAGTTAATTTTATCGTGCCAAATGAATAAAATAGCCCTCACTTTTATTATATTAAATATATGAATAAAATAATTTTACTTTTCCTATTACCTACTCTCTTCGGGTGTCAAAATGAAACAATAAATTCAGTATACAATAATATCGAATTTTGGGAGAATTTGAGGCTGGATACTGAATCTGACAATGTTGAATTAAATATAGTTAATGATTTAGATAATAAAAGATTAACCATTAGATTTATTAATTCAAAATTTAAATTCGAAGATATTGAGCCGTATAAATTTTATGCTGACTCGTTAATTAATTATATCTACGAAACAGAAAAATTCGACTCTTCATATTCATATTATCATATCGAATTTATAAATGGAGACACTTCAAATGAAATAGAATACCCTTTAAATGAGGTTTATGCGTCATTTGGTTTGAATAGAATTAAGGATGGAAAATTTAAAGAAGCGATTGATTTTTTTAATAAAGCAATTGCTAATAATCCAGACAAAGCATCATTTTACTTCAATAAAGCCCATTGTTTATTTGAGATAGAAAAACATAAAGAATCTTTAATAGCCATAAAAAAATACAAAAAACTTGATGGTGATGAAAAACGGGTGTTAATTTTGTCTGCAAGAAATTATAAGGCTTTAGGAGATAAAATTATGAATGTTTTCCATATCAATAAATTAAAGAATCGGTTTCCTGAATATATCTTAAAGGAGATAGACACTTTACAATAATTTAAATGTCAATCCTGTTAACTATTTCTTAATAACTCCATTCAAAATTTCGGTCTAAAATGTCTATTTTTATAGACTAAATTCTACCCAAGCTATGTACTTAATTTTTGATACCGAAACCACTGGTTTACCCAAAAAATGGAACGCACCCATCACGGATAGTGACAACTGGCCAAGGTGTATTCAGTTGGCTTGGCAAATCCATGATGAGTTAGGTGAATTAATTGAGGTTAAGAATTTTATTATCAAACCTGAAGGGTTTGATATTCCATTTAATGCATCAAAAATTCACGGAATAAGTACCGAAAGAGCATTAAAAACTGGGCAGGATTTAAAGTTTGTATTAAACGAGTTTAATGAATCACTAAAAAAGACAAAATTCGTCATTGGGCACAATGTGAATTTTGATTTAAATATTGTAGGAGCTGAATTCCATAGAGCTGGAATAGAATCGCCAATGATGGAGATGAATAAGCTCGATTCTTGTTCAGAAAAAACAGCTACACTTTGTCAAATTCCTGGAGGAAGAGGAGGAAAGTTTAAATTACCAAAGCTACAGGAGTTACACTTGTTTTTGTTTAACGAGGAATTTGCAGAAGCTCACAATGCCTCTGCTGATGTGGAAGCAACTACCAGATGTTTTCTAGAGTTAATTAGAAAAAAGGTTTACTCTATCCAAGAGTTAGAGCAAGAACAAGGCTATTTCGAAAAATTTCAAGAAAAAAATCCTGAGTTAATAAAGCTCTTGGGATTAAACATAAAACCCTATGGAGAAGAAGATTTAATTGAGGAAAAAGTAGAAAAAGATTCTGGAAAAGAATCAACTGAAACTTTGAGTAATTCAGAACTGTCTCAATTGAATTTCTCTCACTTACACAATCACTCTCAGTTTAGTATTCTGCAATCTACTTCGGATATCAATTCGCTAGTAAAAGCTGCAGCAGCCAATAATATGAGTGGAATTGCCCTTACCGACACGGGTAATATGATGGGAGCTTTTCACTTTGTGAAAGCAGTAAATAACCACAACAAAGGAGTAAGAGAAAGAAACGAAGAGCAGGAATTAAAATCAGAATTAGAAAAAGAGCTAAAACCAATTGTTGGGTGTGAGTTTTTTGTGTGTAACGACCACAAAGACAAATCGCATAAAGACAATGGCGCATTTGTAGTTATACTCGCAAAGAATAAAAACGGATACCACAACTTGGCAAAACTGAGTTCAAAATCTAACATTGATGGATTTTACTACGTACCAAGGATCGATAAAAAACTGATTGAGGAATTTAAAGAAGATTTAATTATTCTGTCGGGTGGAGTTCGAGGAGAATTAGCCAATCTAATTCTTAATGTTGGTGAAAAACAAGCCGAAGAATCACTTATTTGGTGGAAAGAACAATTTGGAGACGATTTTTATATCGAATTAGTTCGACACGGAGAAGAGGAAGAAAATCATGCCAATGCGATTTTAATTGAGCTAGCTAAAAAGCATCAAGTAAAATTAGTTGCAGCAAACAATACGTTTTACATTGCTCAAGATCAAGCAGAAGCCCATGATGTTTTGTTATGTATTAGAGATGGAGAAAAGAAATCTACTCCAATAGGAAGAGGAAGAGAATTCCGATATGGAATGCCAAATGATGAGTTTTATTTTAAATCTCAGCCACAAATGGTGGAACTCTTTAAAGATGTTCCTCAAGCCATTGCAAGCACACAAGAAATTGTAGATAAAGTAGAAGCATACATTTTGGAAAGAGATGTACTGCTTCCAAAATTTGATATTCCTGAAGAATTTAAAGATCCTGAGGATGAATTAGACAAAGGAACAAGAGGAGAAAATAACTACTTAAGAGATTTAACTTACAAAGGTGCGCACTTAAGATACGGAGAAGAACTGACCGAAGAGCAAACAGAGCGTATTGATTTTGAGTTGAGTGTAATCGCCAATACTGGGTATCCAGGTTATTTTTTGATTGTACAAGATTTTATACAAGCAGCTCGTGACATGGATGTTTCGGTAGGACCAGGAAGGGGTTCTGCGGCAGGTTCGGTTGTAGCTTATTGCTTAAAAATCACCAATATTGATCCATTAAAGTACAACCTACTTTTTGAGAGATTTTTGAATCCTGACAGGGTTTCCATGCCTGATATTGATATAGATTTTGATGACGAAGGAAGAGGACGTGTAATTGATTGGGTAATCGATAAATACGGTTCTCAGCAAGTTGCACAAATTATCACTTACGGAACAATGGCTGCAAAGTCATCTATTCGTGATACTTCTCGAGCTTTGGATTTACCATTGATGGAAGCAGGAAGATTGGCCAATTTGATTCCAAACACCAAATTGAGTAAGATTTTTGGGATGGAAGAAAAGGCTCTTGCCAAGAAATTGGGAAGAAAAGAAGACATGGATATGGCAATGGAATTAAAAGCCATTGCAAAAGGAGATACGCTTGAAGCCGAAGTAATTAACCAAGCAATTGTACTAGAAGGTTCTGTTAGAAATACTGGAACGCACGCCTGTGGAGTAATTATTACACCTGGCGACATTACCAATTACGTTCCTGTGGCAACTGCCAAGGATTCGGATATGTACGTAACCCAATTTGATAACTCTGTTGTTGAAGATGCTGGGTTATTGAAAATGGATTTTCTGGGATTAAAAACCTTGACTTTGATTAAGGATACGGTAAAAATTGTGAAAGCAATTCATAACGTAGATTTAGATCCAGAAGCCTTTGATTTAGAAGACGAAAAAACTTACGAGTTATTCCAAAAAGGAGAAACTGTAGGAGTGTTTCAATATGAATCTGCCGGAATGCAGAAATATTTGAAAGACTTGAAGCCAACAGTTTTTGATGATTTAATTGCAATGAATGCACTGTATCGTCCGGGTCCATTGGAATACATCCCAAGTTTTGTAAAAAGAAAAAATGGGGAAGAGGAGATTGTTTATGACATTGCAGCAAGTGAAGAATACTTAGCCGAAACTTACGGAATTACAGTTTATCAAGAGCAAGTGATGTTGCTGTCGCAAAAGTTGGCAAACTTTACCAAAGGTGAAGCAGATGTTTTGCGTAAGGCAATGGGTAAAAAGATATTTGCTCTGCTAGAAAAACTGAAACCTAAGTTTATCGAAGGTGGAAAATCTAACGGGCATGACGAAGATGCATTAAATAAAATTTGGAAGGATTGGGAAGCATTTGCAGCCTATGCCTTCAACAAATCTCACTCTACGTGTTATGCTTGGGTAGCTTTCCAAACAGCTTACCTTAAAGCGCACTATCCAGCCGAATACATGGCTTCGGTACTGTCCAATAACATGAACGACATTAAATCGGTTACCTTCTTTATGGAAGAATGTAAGCGAATGGGAATAGAGGTTTTGGGTCCAGATGTGAATGAATCATATTTCAAATTTGCTGTAAACGAAAGTGGAGCAATCCGTTTTGGAATGGGAGCAATAAAAGGAGTAGGAGAGGGAGCTGTGGAATCCATTATTAATACCAGAAAAGAAGAAGGGAAGTTTAGTTCTATTTTTGATTTAACCTCTAAAATAGATTTAAGAGCAGCCAACAAAAGAACCCTAGAAAGTCTTGCAATTGCAGGAGGATTCGATTCTTTTGAGGGAGGAGTGCACAGGGCACAATACGTAACGCCAGATGTACAAGGAAGAACAACTGTAGAAACTGCAATTAAATACGGGAATGCTATTTCTGAAGGGAAAAACTCTAACCAAGGAAGTTTATTTGATACGGGAGATGGCGAAGTAAATATTCCCGAACCAATTATCGCACTTTGCGAGGAATGGGGAAGTATTGAAGCGCTTAACAGGGAAAAAGAATTGGTAGGAATTTTTATTTCTGGGCATCCATTGGATGATTTTAAATTTGAAATAGATAATTTCTGTGGAAGTAAAGTAGACATGCTTAACCAAATGCACAGCCATGTTGGGAAGGAGATTTCGCTTGGTTGTATCATTAATAATGTAGAACACAGAGTTGCCAAAAACGGAAATCCATTTGGGACTTTTGAAATAGAAGATTATGATGGATCATTCAAGCAGTTTTTATTTAAAGAAGATTACTTAAAGTTTAAGCACTTTTTGGTGAATGGAAACTTTGTGTATGTAAGAGGAAGGATTGATAAAAAGAGATGGGGAGATATGGAACCTATGTTTGTTATTAATTCCATTGAGTTACTATCAGAAATAAGAGATAAGCAGAGTAAATCATTAACTCTTACATTGCCAATACGAGTATTGAACAATGAGTTTATAGATAATCTTCACGGATTACTTGAGCCAGGCGAAGAGGAAGAAAAAGGAAACTGTAAACTGAAAGTGATTGTTACGGATGAAAAGAAAACTGCAGTAAATCTCTTCTCAAGAAAGTTGAAAATTAAGATTACTAACGAGATGCTTTCTACCATTGATGAAATGGATGGAGTGAGTTATAAATTGAATTAATTTACTGTTAGTCAGAGTTTTTACTATCTTCATAATCAAATTAAAAAATAAATAATGAAAAAATATTTAATACTTATTACCATTTTAGTCTTGTCTTCTATAGTTTCATTATCTCAAGGTAAAGTGAATGTGAAGAAACAATTTACTAAGTTAGATTATGAAAAGAAGGAATCTGCTAATGGTGAAATAGTAGAGTTTAACGGTAATTTATTTTCTATATCTACAATTGGTAGAGGAAAGAAAGCGCAGATAATTTTGAGTAAGCATGATATGTTTATGAAGAAACTTAAAAGTGCAAATTTGTCTGAAGACGGAGTTTTTAATTCCGTAGAAAAGATGATGATTATTGAAGACAAATTAATGTTGGTAGGAAAACTTTCTGAGAGCAAAAGCAGTCATACTTATTTTTTAAAAGAAGTAGACGCTTCTTCTTTAAAGGCAATTGGAGCAGAGAAATTTTTATCCAAGTCTACTGCAAAAGTACCAATTGTAGACGTTTTAACGTTTTTGTATGAAAATGGAAGATTACTCATGGTCAAAGATTTATTTGACAATAAGAAGCTGGGAACAGCTGATATAGCTATAACTATGTTTGACAAGAACATTGAAAAACAGTGGAGTGTAAATTACCAGTATGATGCTAAGAATCTTATTTCAAGGAACGAGAATTTTGTAATGAATTCAAGTGGAGATGTTTTTTATTCTCATACCAAATACGATAGAAAAGCTAATGTCTATTATTCCATACTAAAAGGAATTACTGAAAACGGGAAGGAAGAAATTGAAAAGGAACTTCTTTTTGAAGATGAAGCCTATTTTGAAAATTACACTATCGGAATGAGTAATAATGAGCTAGTTGTTGCAGGATTCTTAAAGTACTTTCCTAAAGGACAAAGGATACAGAAATTCTTTGTTCAGAGATACAAAGAATCATCTCTTACTATTAAGTCTCAGTCAATTGAGGAAATACCTTTCACAGAAACATTAAAATATTTAACGACTAAAATAGCTGCAAAAACTAAAGAAAAGCAAAGTAAGGGTAAAGCAATTATTGTAGATGAAGATTTATTATTTACTGAAATTATTGCTAGAGACAATGGAGAAATTATATTAGTTGCAGAATCACAAAAGAAATCTACTAACGTTTATAAAGATAATAATGACAGAACGATAACTGAATACAATCTTGAAGCAGGAAATATTTATGCGATAAGTATATCTAGATATAGTAAGTTAAACTGGGCAACAAAAATCCCTAAAAGGTTTGCAGGGCAAATTTCTAAAATGCATTACTTGGGACGTTCTGGTTTAAAAGTGACGAACTTTATTGTGATGGAGGGGAAAGATGGTTTGTATTTTGTCTTTAATGATCACATTGATAATCACGCTAAGGACAATGATGGAACTAACATGTTAAAACCAAAGTTCACTAAAAAGAGAGTCGTTTCTGTTTATAAAATAGATAGCGAAGGAAATATGACAAGAGAGATATTAGCTACTAGCAATGATATTAAAATGTCAATGGATGCAAGTAAATCTGGTCAAGTTTCTGGAGGAAAAGCAGTGTTGTTTTTTGGTGAAGTCAATCAAGAAAAGAAAGCCTTGGTTTTAGACTTTTAATTAGGATAAAATTCATTTTGTAAGAAATAAATAAATTAAACGACTTATATTTGTGTCAAGATGACATAAAAAAGAGTTTGGTACTTTTATTGAAGTATAACTCACAGAATAAATAACTTAATAAAACACATATAAAATGGCATTAGAATTAACAGCAGCAAACTTTGAAGAAACAATTAACTCAGGAAAACCAGTATTGGTTGATTTTTGGGCAGCATGGTGTGGACCATGTAGAATGGTAGGACCATTAGTAGACGAATTATCAGGAGAATATGCAGAAACTGCATTAGTTGGTAAAGTAGACGTAGATTCAAACCAAGACATAGCTGCTAAATACGGAGTAAGAAACATTCCAACAATCTTGTTCTTTAAGAACGGAGAAGTAGTTGATAAATCAGTTGGAGCTGTACCAAAAGCTCAATTAGCTGAAAAATTAGACGCTCTAGTTTAGTAGATAAAAAACTTTAAGAAATGAAAAAGGGAAGCCAATTGGCTTCCCTTTTTTTTTGTTCAATTAAACTATTTAATTTAAAATGCGATACTCACTCGGACTCTTTCCTGTTTTGTTTTTAAATAATTTACTAAAATGTTGGGGGTAATTAAATCCCAATCCAAAAGCTACTTCACTAATAGAAGAAGACGAATTGAGTAAAATAGTTTTAGCTTTTTCGATAATGAAAGAATGAATATGATCTTTTGCACTTCGGTTAGTTTCAATCTTTAATAAGTCACTTAAGTAAGAACCTGATAAGTTTAAAGCTTCTCCGCATTGAGTTAACGAAGGAATCCCTTTTTCCGTCAATTCATCTGAAGAGAAATAAGTAGTCAAGAATTTTTCAAATTCGCCTACAATATCTTTATTTACGTTAGTTCGAGTATAAAACTGCCTGTCATAATAGCGTTTGCTATATTTAAGAATGGTTTCAATGTTATGGATAATCAGGTCTTGAGAATGTTTATCAATGTTTTGATTCATTTCAATTTCTATGTTATCCACCATTTCCTTTAAGAATTGTTTTTCTTTTTCTGATACATGAAGAGCCTCATTGGCTTCATAATTTAAGAAAGAAAAATCTTTTATCGTTTCATCCAAGGATGATTTTCTTATTAAATCAGGATGAAAGAGTATGTTCCATCCAGAGTCATCTATTTCTTCTATAGGGTCTTCAAAAGATGCTACTTGGTTTGGTGCCATAAATACGAGAGTTCCCTCTTCAAAATCATAGCTATTTTTACCATATTTGAAAGATGTTCCTATTGTTTTACCTTTCATTGAGAGTAAGTATAAATCACTAGTCATTTTAACAGAACTGAAATCGAAGTCATTTTTTGGCCATTGCCTAATAATCGTAATTAATGGATGAGCCGGTTTGCCCAATCCAAAAATCTGGTTAACCTCAGAAATGCTTTTTATATGAAAAAAATCAGCCATTATTATATTTTTATACTAAAGTTTCTCAAAGGTAACCTTCAGCAATTACTATTTTTTTAATTCTATTTTCTTCCACACTTGATCCTTCAACCCTAAGAATGTAGTCGCAATCTTTGAGGTCAAAATTAACTTGTAATTCGGGAAAATGGAATCGAATTTTCGCCACCACTTTACTTGCATATTTTTTATATCTCACATTTGTTTTGAATATCTCTATCATAACTATTGATTAGTTAACCCTTTGAAATTAATTAATTAACTTCCTTTTTTTTTAATTTCGTTACCTGCGATATAAGCAAGGATAATCGTTAACAATCCTCTTGAGCTATCAATAAATAATCCATCAGTTCTTCCCAATTGTAAAAAAACAATAACTCCAATCAATGTAAGAAAAACGCCTATAACTATTCCCAAAGTTGCACCCGAATAATTCCCTTTTAATGTCCAGATAATACTCAAAACCATCAAGGCAGTTAGCAGAAGTAAATATAGTCCCAATGCTATTCCCAGAAAGTCTAATTCACTAGAATAGGTAATTCCAAATCCAGTTTCTAAGGTGGTTGGAAAATCTAACAATAATGATCCACCCAATAATAGTTCAACAACTGCTTGAAATGCTAATATTACAATAAATATTTTCCCTCCGGTTTTTAAATTTTTCATCTCTCTTTTTTCATTAAATTAATACTTAACCCCAGTTAAAGTTTCAGATAAATCCCAAAGCTCTTTGGCGATTTTTTCATTGTGAGAATCTTCTGTAGATTTTACAAGAATAGGATTTCCTCTCAACTCCATCATTCTTGCTGGACCATAATAATCACCTGTTTTCACATTCTCATCAGTTGCTGCACGCAGAGTTGGTAGAGTTCCCATTTCTGGAGTTTGTGCAATTATATTACCCAAGAAACTTGCTAGGTCAGAATGTCTGTCTAATTCTGTTTTTGTCCATCCAGGGTGAGAGCAAGAAATAATAGGAGCATTGGAATCGTTCTTTAATTTTCTTTCTAATTCATAGGCAAAGTAAAGATTAGCTAGTTTACTATCACCATAAGCCTTTCCTGTTTTGTATTTTCTATTTTCCCAATTAATATCTTTTAAATCAATATCTCCCTGTCTATGAGCTACACTTGAAGTTACTACTAATCTAAAGTTATTTGTAGTTTTTAATATTGGCATTAAATGTCCAGTTAAAGCAAAATGCCCAAAGTGGTTTGTTCCCATTTGTAATTCAAATCCATCCTCTGTTTTAGAGTAAGGACTCATCATAACACCAGCATTATTAATTAAAATATCTAGTTGGTTATTATTAGCAATGAATTCGTCTGCAAATGATTTAATAGATTTTAGACTACTTAAATCTAAGTTTCTTATTTCAATTTTGGCATTAGGAAATTCACTTATTATTTCGTTTGCTACTGTTTTTGCTTTTTCAACATTTCTAACAGCCATAATAACCTTTGCTTCTTTTTGAACCAATACTTTTGTAGCCTGTTTTCCTAGTCCACTTGAAGCTCCAGTAATTATTATTGTTTTATTTTTTTGATTAGGAATATCTTCGTTATTCCATTTTGAATTTGACATAGTGTTGTATTATTAATTTACAACACAAATGTAGTTTAGAGTTCTAATCAAAGCATAAACCTATCACAGAAGAATGAATACATTTCGAGGATAATAAAAAATGAAAAAAGGTGAAGCTAATTTGGCTTCATCTTTTTTTGTGATTATACTTTTTTCATTGTCATTCCTGCGAAGGCAGGAATCTATTGACGAGAATCAGTCTGATGTAATAAGATTCCTACCTTCGCAGGAATGGTTTAGAGTATTAGATGGGATAAAGTTTATTAAGATTAAAGAACCTTATAATTTTAATGGAGTTTGATTTTAAATAATTCAGATTCAATGATTTCTAATAAGTGAATTCCCTGTATATTTGTAAAGCACTTACAGATAGTGATTTATAGCGTTTCCAATGTTAAGAAATCATTATATGATGAGAAACATATAAAATAAACCCTCCTTATCTTTATTTATTCTAAATAAGCTTTACATTTGTATCATCAGCTGATGATAAATAAATATCTAAAACGAAAATACACTATTTAATGTTGAAAAGAATGATTATCGCCATTACGGCATCAAGTATTATGATGGCATCTTGTAAAAAAGATGAGCCAGTTATAGAATGTACAGAAACAACAACTGAAGTTAATTTACCAGCTACATATAATTTTGATAATGTTTGCTATTCTGGGCAAACAGCCAGATTAGATATGCTTGCTGAAATGACAGCAGAGCTTAAAAAAGCAAATGCAGGAACTCAAGTAGATTCAGCATTATTAATGAAAATGTTTTCAAATACGGGAAGTCCATTTGCTGATGCAGCATTAAATACTTCTGGAAAACAATTAAGGAGTAAAACTTACAGCAGTGTAGGAGCAAATAATGTTCAATATTTTGAATATTTAATTAAAAGACAAGGTGATATTAGCCAAAATGCTGGAAATACATGGAGTTCAGGTAATGCTGGTGTTGCAACTAGCGGAACTAAAAAATACTTTTTTGATGAGAACGGAGTAGAGTATACTCAACTTATAGAAAAAGGATTAATGGGAGCTGTGTTTTATTACAATGTAGCAGAGGTGTATACAAGAGCAGGGAAAATAGGTGCGTCTGTTGATAATACAACAGTTACGCCAGGAGAAGGAACTGATATGGAACACCATTGGGATGAAGCGTTTGGATATTTTGGAGCGCCAATTGATTATAGTACATCTAATACAACAGATGCAAGATACCATGCTAAATATGCACAGAAAGGAGATGCTGCTGGTTTAGGGACTATTAGTAATGTAATGACTCAGTTTATTAAAGGGAGATATGGAATTTCTAATAAAGACTATGGTATGAGAGATGCAGCAGCTACTGATTTAAGAGAAGAATATGAATTGGTTTTAGCAACTACAGCTATTCATTATTTAAATTCAGGAAAGTCTAATTTCTCTGATGATGCTCTAAGAAACCATGCTTTGTCTGAAGCTTATGCTTTTATATTCTCATTGGCATACAATGCTGATAAAAAGATATCTACAGCAGATTTAAATACTGTAAAAGGTTATTTTGAAGTTACTGCAGGACCTGCAACAGTTCCGAGTTTCTTAACTGTAACCGTAGCTGATATTAATGCTGCTATCGATAAATTGAGTACTGTTTATGGATTAGATTCAGTAAAAGCTACTCTTTAAGGTTTAAAATAAATACAGAAAAGAGAGTGAGTATTGTATGCTTACTCTTTTTTCTTATTATTTGTAATAGGATGAATTTTATATAAAATATTGTTAATGAAAAAAATAGGTTTACTTATTTCGGTATTTACACTAGTTCTTTTTTCTTGTAATAAGGAAGAGGAGATAACATGCCAGTCTGATTTTGATAAAAAAGCAATGCTTGCTAATTATAGTAACTCATTAATTATTCCAAGGTACGAGACCTTAGAAAAGAACTTAACTAGCTTATATACAAAGATCAATGTATTTATATCTAGTAATAGTCTCAGTGATTTCAATGCATTAAATGCATCTTTTGATTCTACTTATTTAAGTTGGCAAGGAGTAAGTTATTTTCAATTTGGCCCTGCAGAAACTTATGTGATAAAATCAGTTTTCAATATTTTTCCTGTAGACACTACAAAAATAAATAATAACATTTCGAGTGGGTCTTACATATTAGGTTCGGCATCAAATACTGATGCTATAGGCTTACCAGCTTTGGATTACCTTCTTCATAAAGGATCATCAGAAACACTTTCTTTTAACTATTTTACTGGTACAAATTCAGCCAACAAAAAACAGTACTTATTAGATTTGGTAAATCAATTGTCCTCTACTTTAAGTAGTGTATTAAATCAATGGAATACCAGTTACAAAAGTATTTTTAATAATTCTGACGGAACCAGCCAGGGAAGTTCTTTGAGTAATATAGTAAATGCTTTAAATCTTGATTTTGAAAAATTTATTAGAGATGGTAAAGTTGGAGTCCCTTTAGGTGTAAGGAGTCTTGGAACGCCATTGCCAGAGAAATCAGAAGCCTATTTTGGAGGAAAATCTACTGAGTTATGTAAAGAGTCTATTCTTAAATTAAAATCCTATTTTAAAGGAGGTTCTGGACAAGGTTTAGATGATTATTTAATTCAATTAGATGCAAAACATGGTTCGCAATTATTGGCTACAAAAATTAATAATCAGTTTGATTTAATTATTTCTAAAATAAATGCCCTTTCTAGTCCCATTGCTGAAGAAGTAATTGCTAATCAAGCTAATGTTCAAGATTTATATGATGAAATGCAAAGGATGGTTGTTCTTTTAAAAGTTGACCTTTCTTCTGCATTATCAATATTAATTACTTACCAAGATAATGATGGAGATTAATCCAATTTGAACTCTCTAAATAACATATTGTTTACACCTAAAAACTACCACACACTGGTAGTTTTTCGTGTTTTATTTGGTGTGATTACCTTATTTAGTTCTTTGCGCTTTTTTGCCAAAGGCTGGATTGAGGAATTGTATCTCACGCCAACTTTTCATTTTAAGTATTTTGGATTTAGTTGGGTAGAAATTGCAAGTCCTTCAATTACCTATTTGTTATTTACATTAATGATTATTAGTTCTTTATTCATCCTTTTTGGATTGTTTTATCGAGTTGCTACCATTTCTTTTTTCTTACTTTTCACTTATTTCGAACTGATAGATTTAACCAATTATCTCAATCATTATTATTTCGTTAGTCTGGTAGCATTATTAATGATTTTTCTTCCAGCTAATATTAATTTTTCTCTCGATACTCGGTTTGGTTTGGTTAAAATGAAACAAACTGTTCAAGCCTGGACTATTAATTCTATTAAGTTACAGCTGGCAATTGTCTATATTTTTGCAGGAATTGCTAAGCTAAATTATGAATGGTTGTTTCAGGCTCAGCCATTATCTATTTGGCTCGCTCCTCACACTAATTTGCCAATTATTGGTGGATTAATGGATGAAAAAATAGTTGCTTACCTATTTAGTTTTGGTGGAGCTTTGTTCGATTTATCTGTTCCTTTTTTACTTTGGAATAAATCTACTCGTAAAATGGCTTATCTATTAGTAGTTGTTTTTCATATACTTACCTCTATTTTGTTTCCAATAGGAGTATTTCCTTACGTAATGATATTAAGCACATTAATATTTTTTAGTTCTCATTTTCATGCAAGTATTCTAAAATTATTTGGACACAAATCTCAAGTTTCTGAACCTGAAAAAGACTTAGCAATAAAGTCTAAAAAAACAGTTGAAATAATGGTTGTGGCGTTTTTTATATTTCAATTTTTGTTTCCATTTAGATACCTATTGTATTCAGGCGATTTATTTTGGACTGAGCAAGGCTACCGTTTTTCTTGGCGAGTAATGTTGATGGAAAAAGCCGGATATGCTTCGTTTAAAGTTTTTCCTTACGGAGATGATAGAAGTATTACGGTTCAAAACAGTGATTTTTTAACTCCTCAGCAAGAAAAAATGATGAGTACTCAGCCAGATTTTATCATTCAATATGCCCATTTTATAGGAAAACATTATCAAGTTAACGACTTAATAAAACCAATTGTAAATGTTGATAGTTATGTATCAATTAATGGAAAAGGAAGCCAATCTTATGTTAAAAATGACCTAGATTTGATGCTCATAAAAAACAGCTTAAAACCCATAGATTTTCTTGAGGATTATAACTAAAATAAATCTTTTAATATTATTGATATTTCTTTGTGTAAGAGGCGTAACACAGGGAAGATGCGTTCAAGTTAAATCCATGGATACCAAAGAGACAATCACTTCATTTAGATTAGAAAGTGTCTGTAACTCCAAGATTTACAAATCGGATAAGTATGGTTTAGTTTGTCTATCATCAGACTCATGCTCTTATTTTAATATAAGTTCTAAAGGCTTTTTTGATAAAACTATTTCAATACCAAAAAGTGGTACAACCGTTATTTTCTTACTTCCTCAAACTATTAATTTAGAAGAGTTTTCGGTATTAGATTCTGTAAGGATTTATGAAATAGATAAGATTCAACTTCGTAAAAGTGAAAAGATGTTTTTGTATCACGCAAAAAAATCGGAACGAATAGAATTGAAAAAAGAGGAGATTAATTTAGCAACTAATAATACTCGCCAGATTTATGGAAAGATTTCAGGTTTAAACTCTATACAAACAAGCGAAAGTGGAATTGGAACCGAGATAGGAGTAAGAGGATTAAGTGCCGAGCGATCTAGTAATTTAAATATTCGTCAAAATGGATATGATATTAGTGCAGATGCTTTAGGATATCCAGATGCTTATTATGTACCTCCAGCTCAATCTATTGAAATTATTGAGTCCGTAAGAGGTGCAGGAGCTTTGCAGTATGGAACTCAGTTTGGTGGAATGATAAATTACAGACTAAAATCCTGCAATTTCACTAAAGACAGTCTGGTTGTAGAGTCTAGCCAAACAGTGGGTAATAATCAGTTTTTTAATAGCTATAATTCGTTAACTGGTAAAAAGGGTAAGTTTTCTTTTTACACCAATTTCTTATATAAGGGAGGTAACGGCTGGAAAAAAAACTCACAGTTCAATTCTAAGAATTTCTATTTTACAGGAACCTACAAAGCCACAAAAAAGTTTAGTATTACTGCAGATTATACTCATTATTATTATTTAGCCCAACAGCCAGGTGGGCTAACAGACGCAATGTTTGAAGATGATCCATCTCAATCCATTCGTGATAGAAACTGGTTCAGTGTTTCTTGGAATTTACCAAGTCTTACTTTCGATTACAAAATAAATCCAAATCTAGAGTTTTCTTCTAAGTTTTTTGGGCTTGTTGCCAACAGAAAGGCACTTGGCTTTTTGGGAAATATAACCCGAATAGATGTGCTTGAAAAAAGAGAAATGCTAATAGATAATTACCTAAATATTGGTAATGAAACTAAGTTGGTTAAACGATATACATTAAATAAAAACACCAATATACTTGTAGCAGGTGTTCGTGTTTTTAAAGGAAATACTCAAAAAAAGCAAGGTCTTGCCAATGATGAATTTAGACCAGATTTCACTTATAATAACCCTAAATTATTGGAAGGTTCCGATTATTTGTTTCCAAGTTTAAATACCTCATTTTTTGCCGAAAACATGATTTATTTAACTAAAAAACTAAGTGTAATTGCAGGGGTAAGAGGAGAGTATATTTCTACGGATGCTCAAGGGTATTATAGAGTAATAAATACCGATTTGGCAGGAAACATACTTACAGACGAAACTTTTGATGAGGAAAAAAATAATGACAGGCAGTTTGTTTTATTCTCGTTAGGAGGTAGTTACGAAGTAAATCCAGATTTTCAGTTTTTCGCAAATTTCTCTCAAAATTACCGAGCTATAAATTTTAATGACTTACGAATTACAAATGCTAATTTTAGAGTAGATCCAAATTTACAAGATGAAACGGGGTACAATGCCGATTTTGGTATAAGAGGAATGTGGAAAGAAATTCTGTCTTATGATGTCAGTCTTTTTTATTTAAAATACAACAACAGAATAGGTTTTAGTCTTAAAACTGACGAGAATTTATTTAACGTTTATAGATTTAGATCTAATATTTCTGCATCAAGAAATATTGGTATTGAAAGTTTATTTCAGCTAAATATATTAAAGCTAGCCAAGGTTAAAAAGAAAAGAATTGCTTTGTTAGGTTTCGTAAATATGAGCTTTGTAGATGGGAGATACATAGATTCTGAGGAGCCAGCATTTGAGAATAAAAAGGTAGAATTTATTCCTAATTATATTTTAAGAACAGGATTAACATTTCGCAAAAATACTTTCTCAGCATCCTATCAATTCAATTATACGAGCTCACAATTTACAGATGCTACTAACTCCGAGTTTTCATCCAATGCTATTTCTGGAGTTATCCCTAGTTATTGGATTTCAGATGTTTCGGTTTCGTATGGGTACAAAAAATTTAAAGGTCAATTAAGCATTCAAAACCTATTGAATCAGACTTATTTTAACAAAAGAGCAGTTGGTTATCCTGGTCCTGGAATTATTCCAGCTCCACCTCGCACAATTTATTTTACTCTCTCCGTTTCATTGTAACAATTATTTCTGTAAGTTAGTACCAAAATGAAATTAACCAAAGACTCTATAGCGCAATTCGGAAACATTGAGTTACTTGCTAAGCAAGTAGTTGAAGGGTTTATAACAGGTTTGCATAAATCTCCATTTCATGGGTTTTCTGTAGAGTTTGCTGAACACAGATTGTACAACAAAGGAGAATCTACTAAGCATATAGACTGGAAATTATTTGCCCGAACAGATAAACTATTTGTAAAGCGATACGAAGAGGAAACTAATCTTAGGTGTCAATTTATGGTTGATGTTTCATCTTCCATGCATTTCCCTAAAGATGCTGATCAATTAAATAAACAAGAGTTTTCTGCAATAGCAGTTGCCAGTTTAATTGAGCTACTAAAAAAGCAAAGAGATGCAGTAGGTTTATCTTTATTTACCAAAGGATTTAAATTAGAAACTCCTGCTAAAACGAATCAAGCTCACCAAAGATATATTTATTCTGAGTTGGAGAAACTAATGGATAAAGAAAATCAATTGGATGGAGAGCCAACTCACATTGTTGGCGCTATTCACCATTTTGCTGAAAAAATTCATAAGCGTTCGTTAGTATTTATTTTTAGCGACATGTTTGATGGCGACTTCTTTAAAAATGATGAGGCTTTTAGAGCACTTCAGCATTTAAAACACAAGAAGCACGAAGTAGTATTATTTCATGTTTTTGATAAATCAAAAGAACTTGATTTAGAGTTTGAAAATAGACCTTATGTTTTTGTAGATATGGAAACAGGGGAGGAGATTAAGTTGAATCCAAGTCAGGTAAGAGAAAAATATACTGAGGAGGTTCTTAATTATCAAAGCAAATTGAAATTAAAATGTGGTCAATATCAAATTGATTACGTGCCAACTGATATCAATCAAGGAGTTCACCCAGTTTTACAACAATATTTAATCAAGAGGTCTAAAATTATATAAGTAATCAACTAAAACCATGAAACAAGAATTAGAAAAGGCTTTTGGGTTTATGTTCGAAAAAGAACTTTTGGAAGAAATTGAATCTGTTGGAGTTTTAAGAAAATATAAACAAGGCGATATTCTTATTGATTATAACGAAATTTTGCAACAAATTCCTTTACTAATTGATGGTGCAGTAAAAATTATGCGTCAGGATGAAAAAGGAGATGAACTGGCTTTGTATTATTTAGAACGAGGAGATACGTGCTCCATGACTTTGAATTGCTGCTTGGGAAGCAAGAAAAGTGAAATAAGTGCAGTTGCCGAAACTGATGTGATTTTTATTAGTATTCCTGTTCAAAAAATGCAAGATTGGATGCAAAAGTACCAAACTTGGATGGCTTTTGTGTTCGAAAGTTACAACAGCCGTTTCAATGAATTATTAGAATCTATTGATAATTTGGCGTTTAATAAAATGCAAGAGAGGCTTCATAAATATTTGAAAGATAAAGCATTGGTAATGAAATCAACAAGCCTTAATTTATCTCATCAAGACATTGCAAACGATATGCATACATCCAGAGTAGTAGTTTCGCGATTGCTAAAAAGCCTGGAAAACGAAGGACTAATAAAACTGGGCAGAAACAAAATAGAAGTATTGGATTTTGATGCTTAATCACAAAATTTGAAGTGTAACATACGTTACCAACTATCCTCTTTTATTTCCGTTAATTTGTAGGTAATCAAACCCCAAAAAATAAATGGATTTAGTCATGCTTATTGGTTTTGCTGGAGCTTTGTTTATTGGTGTTATCCTTGGATTAATTGGCGGAGGCGGTTCAATTCTTACGGTACCAATATTTGTATATATT
>Ga0307998_1000237_pt1 | contig 31675 bp, 24 predicted proteins | sample Davwhametageno37_FD_203147 | JGI IMG/M metagenome (GOLD analysis project Ga0307998, IMG submission 203147) | Marine microbial communities from Davis Island wharf, Antarctic Ocean - #37 | ecosystem: Environmental > Aquatic > Marine > Unclassified | place: Antarctic Ocean: Davis Island wharf... | reverse complement strand
ATTCTTTCTTCTTTCTTCTTTCTTCTTTCTTCGTTATTCCTTATTCAATATTCATTATTCGATGTTCTTTCGTCAATGTTCTCTCTTCATTCTTTCAAGTTCCTCATTCTTTCTTCTTTCTTCCTCATTCTTTCTTCTTTCTTCGTTATTCCTTATTCAATATTCATTATTCGATGTTCTTTTTTCAATTTTCTCTTTTCATGCTTCATTTTTCAATTGTTTGACGTTAAACATATAGAATAATGCAAGTGGCTAGAAATACTAATTATTTTTGCAATCTGAATTATGGCAAGAGTAATGGCAATAGATTATGGAACAAAACGCGTTGGAATAGCGGTGACCGATTCATTGCAAATTATCGCCACAGGATTAACAACGGTGAATGCCGCAGAAGCACCTCAATTTATTTTTGATTATCTTCAAAAAGAAGAAGTTGAAATGCTTGTTGTTGGAGAGGCGAGACGTTGGAATAACGAATTGAATGAAGTTGAAAGTAACATTCAATCTTTCTTGAGTAAAGTGAGAAAATTACTTCCTGATCTTCCTGTTAAAAGAGTTGATGAACGATTTACCTCAAGCCTAGCGATGGATAGCCTTATTGCTGGTGGGGTGAAGAAAAAAGACAGACGAAAAAAAGAATTACTTGACGAAGTAAGTGCTACCATAATTTTACAATCTTATTTATCTGCAAAAAACACAATATGAAGTTGCCCATTTATGCCTACGGACACCCGGTTCTTAGAAAAGAATGTGAAGAGTTAGAAGAGAAAGATCCTGCTGCAAAGCAAATATTAAAGGATATGTTTGAGACCATGTATGGTGCTAATGGAGTAGGGCTAGCGGCACCTCAAGTTGGTATGAATATCAGGATATTTATTGTTGATGCAAGACGATATGCTGATGATTACAAAGATTCTAAAGATCCAGAAGAGCGCAAGGAATATGATAATCTAAAGGATTTCAAAAAAGTATTTATAAATCCAATTATAGTTGAAGAAACTGGAGATGATTGGGCTTTTGAGGAAGGTTGTTTGAGTATACCCGAAATTAGAGCAGATGTAAATCGTCCAGAAAATGTAACGATTGAGTATTTCGATGAAAACTGGAAATTAAAAGAAGAAACCTATGTGGGGTTTGCAGCCAGAGTCATTCAGCATGAATATGATCATATTGAAGGAGTGCTGTTCACAGACAAAATTAGCCCGATTAAAAAAAGGTTGATGCAAAGAAAGCTGACAAACATTAAGAAGGGTAATATTGACCCTGGTTATAAAATGAGATTTGCAAAATGATAAAAAAAATATTTTTTCTACTAGTTCTAGCGATTGCATTTGGTGCATGTGAAAATTCAGAAGGTTCAGAGCCAAAACAGCTTACAGCTGAGGAATTGAAACTGGAGGCATACAATGAGATTATAGCAATGGAAAAATCTATGATGGCGGTTCAAAGTGGAATTCTGGATACTATGAAAGCGTCAAAACTTTCCAGGCTCTATTTTACTTATTCACTCAATAATTTAAAGGATAGTATTTCTTCTGAATTCATGTTTAAATCAGGCGAATTACGAATGGGCATTGGACAATTTATAAGAAGTATTGAGATTTTTGAGCAATTAAATAGAAGTTTCCCAAGACACGATAAGATAGTGGAGACAAAATACCTAATTGCTTTTATTTATCACAATTACTTGAATAATCTTGGAATAGCAGAGGCTAAATACCAAGAAGTGATAGACAAACATCCTGATCATATTTTGGCACAAGATGCACGTGTTGCTATTAAAAACCTAACACTTTCGGATGAGGAGTTGATTGAAATGTTCGAGAAAAAAAATGGAATTTAATCCCTAGAATCCAACTTCCATGTGGAATCTCCACATAAACACATTTGCTTTCGCACCAAGATTGTCAATATAGGTTCCATCGGTTTGAATTTTAAACTTATGATTCACTATGTACTTTGAAAATGCAAGAGTGTATTGATTGTTCTCAGTCAATAACGTTTGAGAGTCTGGTGTTACATTAGTGAAACGGCTAACGGCACCCCAACCTGATTTTGTAACATAACCAGCTTGACCATTAAAGCCATATCCAGTGGTGAATGTCCCCGTAATTGTCGGGTCAATTAATTTTTCTTTAGTTCCGTAAGGGTCATTTGTTTCTTTTCGAATAAACTCTGAGAATACAGAGAATCCTTTAAACTTAAAAATCATATCGGCCATGTAAGTGTTTAGCGAACGTTGAAATTGAAGCTCCGTACCTCTTTGACCTTTCGATTTTGAAGCAAGATCATTTAAATCATATGTTGCTCCAAAAGCAAATTTTGGGTTTTGCTCGTGTTTTAGATCTGCAAGAAAATAATCTCCTTTACTGGAGAAATTACCCAAGGGTAAGATTTCAATGCGACCAGTATAGCAAAGCCCTCCGGAATTTCCTACTGACCAATTTCTTCCTTCACCACCACTAACAGAAGCTGCTTCTCGAATTACCATTTTACCTAGAGTCATAGAATGTCTTAATTGAACTCCCATATCTCGGTCAACATTATAAGCTGAGTTTAATGCACTTCGATCTACAGTTTCAAGTGTTTGTGATGAAACTACTCGTTCTCTGTTTCCTGGAAGCTTCGTTTGACCAAACCAGATCCATAGGTTTTTTCCAGCATGGTATTTTAGTACAGCGTCAAGCAATAAATTACTACCACCTCCAACATCAATATTAGATTGCCCTACTTCAACCTTGTAAACAAAGTCAGGGTTTAATATCCAACCATCAAATTTGAATCGGAACCTTCTAACTAATGCTCTTGTTTCTGCTGGCCCGTCTTCTGGAGCAGTAACTACCACAAGGTTTTGCATTCTTAGCCCAAATTTGACGTAGAAAGAACTGTCAGCGCCTGTAAAGCGAATTCCCTTTGCGTATTTCTCTTTGGAAAGTTTTGAAATTTGACTGAAAGAAGCAAGTGAAATTAAGGTTAAGGTAACGAGTAGAGTGAGATTTCTTAACATAACATAAACGTTGAAGTAATATATGCTGCAAAATTATGAGACTTCTTTTTGTATGGTTAACAGATTATTAATATTTACATAACCTTAATGAGCAATTCTAGTGTTATCGGTACTTGCAGCTAAAGTGTTAATAACGTCTTCAAAAAGGCTAACATTTAGTTAACATTAAAGGGTGTCTTAAGGTGAAATCCTAAGGTATTTTTGAAAAAAAATAGGTCATGGAATTTGGATTATTTGATGCAATAAAAGTTATAGGCGCTTTAGGATTCTTCATTTATGGAATGAAGGTAATGAGCGAAGGAATTCAAAAGGCCGCCGGTACTCAATTAAAGAAGGTTCTTGGCACCATGACTAAGAATCGATACCTAGGAGTTCTTTCTGGATTTTTAATTACTGCTCTTGTACAATCCTCTTCAGTAACTACAGTAATGACGGTGAGTTTTGTGAACGCAGGTCTACTTTCATTGATTCAGTCCGCTGGAATTATGATGGGTGCTAATATTGGAACCACCATAACTGCCTGGCTTGTTTCGACCTTAGGATTTAAAATAAAAATTGCAGCAATGGCTTTGCCAATAATTGCTGTAGCCTTTCCAATGATGTTTATCCGTAAAGGTAATTGGCGTTTTTGGGCTGAATTTTTAATTGGTTTTGCTTTACTCTTTATGGGGCTAGATTTCTTGAAAGGTGCAGTTCCAGATATCAAACACAATCCAGACATACTTCAATTCTTACAAGGATTTGCAAACTGGGGTTATGGTTCATATTTAATTTTTATCGCAATAGGTACTATTTTGACTATCGTAGTTCAATCTTCTAGTGCTTCAATGACGATTACCCTGGTTTTGGTTGCAAAAGGTTGGATTCCTTTTGATGTTGCTGCGGCAATGGTTTTGGGAGAAAACATAGGAACAACAATTACGGCAGAATTAGCCTCAATTGTTGGAAATGTACACGCAAAACGATCAGCAAGAATTCACTCAATGTTCAACATTATTGGAGTTACATGGATGCTTTTAATTTTTCCATTTTTCCTTCAATTTGTAGAAATGGTTGCAATGGGAATGGGTTTTCCTTCGCCATTAGAATGGGGAAATAATATGGATTTAGCTGGCTTAAATGAAGACGATATGAAGACTCGAGTTACGGCTGTAACCTACGGATTATCAGCTTTTCACACTTTATTCAATTTCTTAAATGTGATAGTTCTTATTGGCTTTGCACATAAGTTGGCTGCAGTTGCCGAAAAAATGGTAAAACCAAAAGATGAAGATGATGAAAAATTTTCATTGGAATATATTGGTGGTGGTGTAATGGCGTCGGTAGAATTATCATTGATGGAAGCTAAAAAGGAGATTACCAACTTTGGAAAAGTACTTTCTAAAATGATGAAACATTTGGATGTGTTACTAATGGAAAAAGATACTTCTATTATTAAGAAAAAATTAAAGAAGATTCACAAATACGAAGATATTGCCGATCAGCTTGAGGTAGAAGTAGGACAGTACTTAATAAAGCTTTCAGAAACTGAATTGTCTGAAAAAAGCTCTATCACCATTCGTAGTATGCTTAGTGCTATTAACGATATGGAAAGAGCAGCAGACGTAATGTATCAGATGTCGAAAACTATTGAGCGTAAGGTGGACGAAAAAGTTTGGTTTACTCCAGAGCAAAGAGACAATCTTGTTGAACTCTTCTTGAAGGTAAATGAAGCAATTGTAATTATGCAGAACAGTCTTGAAGGTTCTTATGAAAATGTAGAAAAAGACGAAGCTAAAAGAGTAGAAGATGAAATCAATCACCTTAGGTCTAAGTTTAGAAAACAACATCTTAAGAGTATCGAAAAAGGCGATTATAACATTAAAGCTGGTTTGATATTCGTTGATTTAATTGCTTCTGCTGAGAAGTTAGGCGATCACATTTACGATGTCAATTCTGATGTAAGAGGGGACTCTGTTTAGGGAGCTCAGATAGCTAATCATTGAGTATTTTTACTGTTATTTTCTGCTCTGTTTATTATAAATTCAGATTAGTTTATTGAAACTATGAACCTGCGATTTGTATACAAATAACCTCATTATGTGTTAGAAGTATTTGTCAGTACTTTGATACTATTGCCTAACTTTTTAAAATCAAGTTTCTTATTATGATTAAATTCTTAAAACGTATTGTTATGATCGTAATTTTAATCATTGTGCTGTTCGCTGTAGGTGTTACTGTCTTTGTAACCTTCGCACCGCAATTTGGACAAAAACCTGAAGGAGCTGACCTGGAAAGAGTGCAACAATCAAAACATTATGGTGAAGGTGGATTTGCAAACCTTATCGAAACCAGCATGGATATTAAACTTTCAAAAATGCCCGGAATGTTAGTAGCATTTCTTTCCCCACCGAAAGGAAAAAACCCAAGCAAGCCCTTACCTACAGACTGGAAAGAAGGAAATGAAACACATGTAGATTCTTTGAGCTACATAACTTGGTATGGCCATTCTGCAGTTATGTTAGAGATTGATGGAAAAACAATTCTAATAGATCCTATGCTAGGCGCTGCTTCTGCTCCTGTAAGTTTTATGACGCAGCGGTTTGGATATGAAGAACCGATCAATTTTGCAGAATTACCGCACATTGACGCCATCATTATTTCTCACGATCATTACGATCATTTGGATCACGAATCTATCTTGAAATTAAAAGACAAAACCGATCACTTTTTTACTGCGCTAGGAGTAGGATCTCATCTAAAAGCTTGGGGCGTAGCTGCAGAAAATATAACAGAATTAGATTGGTGGCAACATGCCGATTTTGACGGTTTAACATTCACTGCTACTCCATCTCGACATTTTTCGGGAAGAGCCATTAACGATAGAAATAGAACACAATGGGCGAGTTGGGTGATTAAAGGAAGTAGAGAAAATATTTATTTCAGCGGTGATGGTGGATATGGGCCTCATTTTAAAGAAATAGGAGAAAAACTAGGCCCATTTGATTTTGCAATGATGGAATGTGGTCAGTACAATGAAGATTGGGCTGCAATTCATATGATGCCCGAAGAATCTGTGCAGGCTGGGCTAGACGTACAAGGGAAAATCCTTATGCCTATTCATTGGGGAGCATTTGATTTAGCGCCGCATGTTTGGCAAGATCCAATTCTAAGGTTTACCAAAAAAGCCATTGAAGAAAGAGTGAGTTATGTGACTCCAGTAATTGGAGGCCGATTTGCAGTTGGGGTTGATTTGCCGAGAGAAGAGTGGTGGATGGAGTAGTTTCTGCATTTTTCTTCTATTTAATCATTTTCCCGATTCCATTAACATGCCTATAAACCAGCATCTTTATTGATGTATTCAATAATTTTAGCTAAATACGTATGCATAAGAACGCAATACATAAGAATATTATGTATTATTGCCTTATGTATTCAAAAGAACTATTAAAAGGAACCTTAAAAACCGTAATTGTAAGTCTGCTAAATGACGGTGGTCGAATGTATGGCTACGAGATTACTCAAAAGGTAAAAGAGGTAAGTGCAGAAAAAGTTCTGCTAACCGAAGGTGCGCTGTATCCAATGCTCCATAAACTAGAAGCTGAAGGAATTCTAGAAACAGACACGGTCCAAATAGGTAAGCGTGTCCGTAAATATTATAAACTGACTAAGTCAGGTGTTTCAACGGCTGATGAGATGGTAAAAGAGTTTCTAGATTTTATGGAAACTATGAAAATTATTGTCGAAGGAAATTCCAGCCCACAACATGGACTTACTTAGCGAAAAGCAGATAGATCAAATTAATGATTCACTTGTAAAACATGGGGTAGGTTATGATAATCTACGTTATGATTTATTGGACCACATATGCTGTATGGTTGAGGAAGGAATGGAACGAGGACAACATTTTTCTGTAAGTCTGGAAAATTCCTTTGAGGCCTTTGGAATAGAAAATTTAAAGCTTATTCAAGAGAGTACGTTGTATTTATTAAATCAAAAATTAAATAAAATGAAAAAAGTAACATCAGTTACAGGGTTGTTATCTTCCCTTATGGTTATTGTGGGAATAGTATTTAAACTAAATCATTTATTGGGAGCCGGGCTATTTCTAACTCTGGGTGTAAGTCTAGGAGCATTAGTAACGATACCTTTAATGGCTTACATGGCCATTGTAGCCAAAGAAGATAGGCATCCGGTTTTAGCATCTTTACTTGGGTATTTTGCTGCGATTACAATGTCAATGGGAGGTATGTTTAAGATCATGCATTGGCCATATGCAACTATTTTGTTTTGGTTAGGATTGGGAGTTATCCTATTAGGCTTTATGCCGCTCTATACAATTCGATCCTATCGACTCGCAGAGAATAAAATATTTGCGCTCACAAAGTCTGCTATGATTATAGCTGGAGCAGCTTTACTGTGGAGTTTAAGTGCGAATAATCCAGTGTTTAATGTTAAGGTTGCAGATGGAAATCCAACAGAAAATAGTCGGCACTAGCTAGGTTAGTGATATGAACTTATGGCCCGTATTTTAGATTCGGGCATTTTTCATTATTTCTTACCATTTATTAAGTAAACCTTGCTGTTCCAGTAAGTTAGATTTGCGCCTGTAAAATATTATTATGGTATGGAAGCCCGTTTGTATTAAAGAAAAAAGTGAATTCAAAATCGGGATTTTTGACTCTATTGATTTGGTGAATTCTGAACATTGGAACACTACCAATTTTGAAGAAAACATCTATCTCTCAATACCTTATTTAAAGGCAATTGAAGAAACACTTAATTCAGAACTTAGCTTCCGATATCTTCAATTTTATAATCAGAAGAATCTGCCAATAGGAATGGCTGTCGTTCAAATTGTATCCATTCGAGATAATGTTGAAAATCACGACGTTATTTTTTGTTCCGTTGCCGAGAGTATTCGTAAAAATTTATTGAAAACAATTGATGCTAAAATATTGGTTTGTGGAAATCTTTTCTCTTGTGGAGAAAATGGCTATGACTTTGAAAAAAGCATATCGAGTGAAGATACTATGCAAATGCTCAATACTGGTTTAAAGCGAATTAGGGAGTCAGAAAACATCAATGACAATCAAATTTCTTATTATTTATTGAAAGAGTTTTGGCCGGAATCTTTTCCTCAAAGTGATGCATTGCGCAAACACGATTTCAAGGATTTTATGATTGATGTGAATATGGTTTTGCCAATTCATAAAGAATGGAAATCCTTTGATGATTACCTTTCTAGTATGACTACCAAGTTCAGAACCAAGGCAAAGAGTGCATTTAAGAAATCGTCTGAGCTTGCACAACGACTGCTTTCTACAAGTGAAATTGAAGAAAATAGTGCAAGAATTCAGGAGTTGTTCGATAATGTAGTGGACCAATCTGAATTTAGTTTGGGTGAATTAAAGGCGAGTACCTTCATTGAGTTAAAAAGGGCTATTGGCGATAAATTGAAGTTTACTGGATACTACTTAAATGAAAAATTAGTAGGTTTTTGTTGTGCTACAATTTTAAGCAATGGGAGCATTGAAGCTAATTATGTCGGAATAGATTACGAAGTGAATCGATCAAATGCCTTGTATCAAAGAATGCTATACGATATGGTTGCTTTTGCGATAGAAAATAACTTAAGTAAAATCCACTTTGGACGAACGGCAGAGGAACTTAAAAGCACCTTGGGTGCTGTGCCAATGGACATGAAATTATACATTCGACACAGAAATAAATTATCGAACCAGTTGCTGAAGCCTATCATTTCGTCCATTAATCCAAGCGAGTTTGAATTGAGAAATCCTTTCAAGGCAAACTTTACCTTTGGCTAATAATGGATTCGTTAACACAAATAGTTCTTGGAGCAGCTGTTGCTGAGGTAACGCTAGGTAAAAAAGTTGGGAACAAAGCGATGCTTTGGGGCGCAATAGCTGGTACTATTCCGGATTTAGATGTAATCGCCAAGCAATTTACAGATATTGTAACTGCCAACGAAATGCATCGGGGGTTTTCACATTCTATTCTATTTAGTGTTTTGGCTGCGCCTATATTTGGTTGGCTGGTGCGTAAAATTTACCAAAAATCTCAGGAAGCTTCCTGGAAAGAATGGTCCTGGTTATTCTTTTGGAGTTTAATTACACACCCTCTGCTAGATGCACATACTACTTGGGGAACACAACTTTTTTGGCCCTTTGAAATAAAGGTTTCCTACCAAAATATTTTTGTTGCAGACCCATTGTACACAGTTCCATTTTTGGTGTGCACAGCTGCTGCCATGTTTTATCACAGAACGAACCCAAGGCGAAGTTCTATCAATAAACTTGGAATAATTCTAAGTACAAGTTACATGGTGCTAACCTTAGGAACAAAGGGATACACCTATTTCAAATTTGAGGATAGTTTGAAAGCACAGGATATTGAATACAACGAGATTTCAAATCGCCCGACACCTTTAAATACTATTTTGTGGACTGCAAACGTGGACGCCGACAGTAGCTATTTTATTGGTTACTATTCCCTTTTTGATACTCAAGATCAAATCTCATTTAATCGAATAGATAAAAATCGAGGTGAGTTTGAAGGAATTATGCAGGAAGAAATAGTACAGCGATTAATAAAGCTGTGCAAAGGCTGGTACATAATTAAAAAGACGGAAGAAGGATACGCATTCAATGATTTACGCTTTGGTATGTTCTCCTTTGGCGATGCAACCGAAGAGTTTGTATTTCGATATGACTTGGTTTACGTTGACGGGTTACTGACTGTATCTCAGCGACAACCTGAAATTGAGAACGCTAAAGAGATGTTCACAGTTCTTTGGACCCGACTTAAAGGGAATTAACTCTTTTACCATTGCAATTAAAGTCATGTTGAATTTAGTTCAGCAACGCCGATTTCTATTTATGCCCACTGACTAATTACTCCGCCAATAAGACCAATAGTGATTATCCAATAACCAGCGTTTACCAAGATATATTTGAAGCTTCTTCTTTCAAACATTGCATTAGTTGCTAAGATTGGAAGGGCAAAAAAGATTCCTGCCATAGTTCCATGAAGCAGACCATGCTTGAAGGTTCGGAAGTTACTGCCGTACTTTTCCATAAAGTTTTCGACAAATAAATACATTTCGCTGCCCGGTTCCATTATTCCAGATTCATTCATAAGAATGGAGTGGAAGTGGTTTTGATGTACAACCACAAAATTCATTTGTACTGCAAGGAAAAATGCCATTACGAATGATATTCCAAAAATAAGCGGCATGTTTCCACCCTTCATTTTTTCTTCTGTCATTCCAGATGCTTCCATCAAAGCGGTCCCTACCACTTTTGGGTGATACCAAATAAATCCAACAATCATAGGGATTAATGCGGTTCCGAGTACAACCAACCAATTGATATTCATTATTTTATGTTTTAGAGTGTAAACAAATATAGAATAAGTCTTATGGCAAATCCTATCATTACAACTCCAAAAAACTTTGTTGTTTTTTCAAGAATTCTTGGCTTTAAAAAGGGTTTGATCTTGTCAGCCAAAAGCACCTTCATTAGGTCAGTGGTTAGGATTCCAGTTAATACTGCGGTCAGGTGTATTTGAACTTCAGTTTGGGTGGAGTAAGATTCTTTTGCAAATACAAATATCCCTGCCCAAACCACAAAAACGAAAGGATTTACGAAATTAACAAGGAACCCTTTTGTAAACGATGAAATTGAATTGAGCTTTGAAGCAAAAACGACTTCACTATTTGGTGGTTTTTGAAGCAGGTATTTTATACCCATTGCAATTAGAATTATTGCACCAGTTATCGCTATTATATTATTAGAAGACGCCGGTAATTCAATGCTATTTAATCCAAAATAGTAGATTAGAACACATATAATATCGCTTGCAATAATGCCCAAGGCGACCATCGTGCCAGACAATTTACCAAACCGCAAAGCACTCTGAAGTAAAGTGAAAAATACGGGGCCAATGAAAACAATCATTGCCAATCCAATTAAATAGCCTTCAAGAAATACCACGGAACAAAGAAGGGTATTTTAATATATAATGTAGGGTGATTTTTAAGGTTACTTTTGCCGCCATTTTTGAAGACCCAATAGCATGAAAAAAATCATACACAACTTTACCCTTAATCCTAAAAACGACATTTTATCCGGTCTTACCGTTGCGTTGGCGTTGGTTCCAGAGGCGGTTGCATTTTCATTCGTTGCAGGTATCGATCCTTTGGTTGGTTTGTACGGTGCTTTCATGATGGGAATCGTTACGGCATTGTTCGGTGGTCGTCCAGGAATGATTTCTGGTGCAACAGGCGCAATGGCGGTAGTTATGGTGCACATGATTCAACAAGGAAATCAGGTAGGTATGGCTTTAGATCAGCCGATTGAAAACCTAGGTTTACAATGGCTTTTTATCGCTCTTCCTATTGTAGGCTTGATACAGATATCGGCGGGTGTTTTTAAGCTGGGTAAATTTGTCAGACTTATCCCGCATCCTGTTATGATGGGTTTTGTAAATGGATTAGCAATAGTCATTTTCTTATCTCAATTGGGGCTGTTTACCGAAACTAGTAATGGAACGACTCAGTGGTTGCAAGGAAGTGCAATGTTTGTAATGCTCGGGCTTGTAGCACTTACAATGGTCATAATGCATTTTCTGCCAAAACTTACTGATAAAATACCAGCTGCATTAACAGCAATTATTGTTGTAGCTTCTATTACCATTTTTGGTGGATTGGAAGTAGGGACAGTTGGTAGTTTTATTAAAGATGGTGGTGGATCAGGTTTAGAAGGTGGACTTCCAACCTTTCAAATCCAAATTTTCAGCCTATTAGATACTGTTGAAGGACATTGGGGGCTAGTTATATCAACTGCATTTTTACTAGCGGCTGTAGGTCTTATTGAGTCATTAATGACATTGAACCTTGTTGACGATATTACCGAGTCAAGGGGTAGTGGAAATAGGGAGTGTATTGCTCAGGGTGGAGCTAACATTCTCAACGGATTATTTGGCGGAATGGGCGGTTGCGCTATGATAGGGCAATCAATAATAAATGTAAATTCTGGCGGACGTGGACGCCTTTCAGGAATAGTTGCTGCCCTTGCTTTATTAGCTTTTGTATTGTTCGGAGCCGGATTGATAGAACAAATTCCTTTAGCTGCTTTAGTTGGTGTTATGTTTATGGTGGTTATTGGAACCTTTGCTTGGAGCAGTTTCAGAATCTTACATAAAATTCCAAAGGCAGATGCATTCGTTTTAATTGCAGTTTCTGCAATTACGGTTTGGCAAGATTTGGCAATAGCGGTGATAGCTGGTGTAATAATGTCGGCATTGGTTTTTGCTTGGAATAATGCAACTATGATTAGAGCACGAAAACGAACGAAAGAAGATGGAACCAAGGTTTATGAAATTTGGGGTCCACTGTTTTTTGGTTCAGTGCAAAACTTCAATTCAAAGTTTGATACTAAAACAGATCCAGATAGAGTAGAGATCGATTTTATCGAAAGTAAAGTCACTGATCATTCTGGAATTGAAGCTGTAGATATTTTAGCTAAAAAATACTTAGGTTTAGGCAAGGAATTGCGCTTAACACATTTAAGCCCTGAATGTAAAGTACTTCTTCTTAAGGCAAACCCTAGTTTACATGAGGTAATTGAATCGTCGATTGATGATCCTCGATATCATGTTATGACTGATGTAATGGACAGTGAAGTGTAACTGAATAGTCTTTTAAGATCGATAGTTAACTGTCCTATTGTAATTCTCCAATCTTATCTATACAAGTTTTAAGGGCTTCATCAAATTTGGAGAACTCCTCTTTGTAAAATAAGATTTTATGTTTTTGAAAATCAAAAGTCCCATCCTCTTTGAATCGCTTTTTGCTTTCTGTAATCGTTAAGTAGTAATCGTTGTCTCTGGTCACTTTAACGTCAAAAAAAAGGTTCGTTTACCTGCTACTTACAACTTGCTCAAAAATACCTTCAGTATTGTCCATAATGTCTTCTATTTTGGAAACGGCTTTAAAGAAAGGCCTTTGTTTAAAGTCTAAAATTAATAATAACTACCTGAAAGTCAGTAATTAAGGAGTAAAGCCTTAGTTGCGGATAAGTGAAACGTTTCCTTTATAGCTGGTTCCATTAACGGAAAGGGTGAAGAAGTAAACACCTTCAGAACATTCATCACCTGTAAAAGTTCGACCATCCCAAATGTGAGAGTTCTCGCGGGATTCAAATACAAGAGCTCCCCAACGATTAAAGATTCTGATTTCTGAGCATTGCTCAAGACGGTTACCCAATCTAAAATCAAACAAGTCATTGACACCGTCGCCGTTAGGTGTAAATACGTTAGGTATTTTTCCAGTAAAATAATCATCAAATTTAACCGTAGTTGAATCAGAAGAATTAACATCTACACACCCGTCAGCACTAGTTGCTGTTAGACCAATACTAAAACCACTTTCATATGGGAATGTAAATACAGGAGATTCAACTGTACTCACTTCCTCTCCATTGAGTGTCCAATTAAATTTACTTGCATTTTCAGATCGGTTAAACGCAGTAACTATGGTGTTATCACAATCAGCTTGAATTTGAAGGTCGAATGCAGCTTTAACTAACCCTTTAACAAACACCTCTACTAATGCACTATCTGTGCAACCTATAGTATCTGTAACCTTAACTTGGTAAATAATACTTGTATCAGTAGCTACTGTAGGATTTGGAATATTTGGATTTGATAGTCCTATTGCAGGTGACCATTCGTAAATGAATGGTGGTGTTCCAAAAGTGTCATATAGGTTCAACTGAATAGTGTCATTAGAACAATCAACAGTTACATTATTGATTTTGAATGAGTAAATGCGAATGTCCGCTGTATCAGAATTAACACAGCCATTTGTATCAACCCCTAACAATAGATAAGTTCTTGGTAATGTAAAGGTGCAAAGCGGATTTGGAGAGTTTGAATTATCCAAGTCAATATTTGGACTCCACACAAATCGGGTTGTTGGATCGCCAGTTGGAGAACCTCCAAGTCGAATAGTTGTTACAGTATCTGAACAAACTATAAGAGGATTACCAGCATCTACTCTCGGTAAGGCTTTTACATCAATAATTACTGTATCCGAGGCCTTACAGCCATTTTGGGTTGTACCAACCACAATAAATTGAGTAAGTGTGTCCGCATTTGCTACTGGAGTTGGGCTATTCGGTTTGTCCAATACATTTGACGGTGACCAAGAATAAGTACTTGCTCCTGATGCAACCAATTGAACTGGAGTTCCTGCACATTCAAGTGTATCTTTCCCTGCATAGACATTTGGCGGAGCTACTACGTTTATTGCTAGTTTAGAAGTGTCAATACAACCATTAGCATCCGCAAGTATTACATCATATGTCCCGTTTACCAATGGCGCAACTTTAAGATTAAATCCACTTCCACCTACAAGAACAGCAGGAACTGGATTAATTAAAATACTAGCTAAAGTACCTGTTGAACTAAGCGTATCAATTTCAATGGTATCACCTGCACAAACTTCATAAGGGTTTCTTGTAAAAGTTATTGTAGGTCTCTTTTTTACTGTAATCAAGACGCTATCAATTCCTCCACATTTTCCATTCACAGTATTCACAACATACATTCTAGTAGTATCAGAAAAGGTATTTGGATTCGCTATTGCAGAATTACTTAATCCAAGACTAGGCGTCCAAGAATAGGTTGTGTTAAAAAGGGGAGAGGTAGGATTACCGCCAATTCGAATCGTATCTGGAGAACAATATGTGAATGGCAGTCCAGCTTCAGTAGGTACTAAACTATCTACTTCTATTCGAATAGAATCAATTGCATCACATCCAAAGAAATTTGAAATTCGAACAATATATGTGGTGTCAACTCTCGGAAACACACTCGGTTCAGCGACCGTTGTGTCTGGAAGAATATTGTAGTTAGGAGACCATGCATAGCTTGCGGCACCAATAGGAGTTGGTAGCTTTATGGTATCTAGATTACATAAGAATATGGTATCCTCAGGAATTAGTATTTGTGGAATCGTTTTTACAGCTATGTACTGACTATCGGTAGCAGAACAGAAATTTGCATCAGTACCAATAACTTTGTACAAGAAACCAGTATCTGGAGTAATCGTATGCGGACCAGCTCCGATAATACCAGTAAGGTTCCATGTGTAATTAGCGCCACCAGTAGCTTGAATAAAGGTAGTGTCCTGCTGACATATTGTGTCCCTTCCAAAAAGGAAATCTACAATTGGAAGACTGTCTACTCGTATTTCAATTGAATCACTGAAAACGCAACCAGCAGGAGTAGTCATTGTAACGAAAAATCTGGTTGTATCAATTCCTGCAGGAGTATAGACTGGGTTTGTATCAGTGGCACTGCTAAGATTAGCCACAGGAGTCCAGTTGAATGTTGCGTTTGGAACTCCAGTAGGTGTTCCACCTAAAATGTGAGTTAATCCAAAACAAATTGAAGAATCAGCGCCCGGATTTAGGTCTGCTTGTTCATCAATTGTTACTAATACCGAGTCTAATGTTAAACAAGCAACACCGGGATCTTCAATTTTGACAATAAACAATTGGTCACTAGTAATATTGGTTATGGGATTTGCAATAGTACTGTCATTCAGCAGGTTACCAGGCGACCAAGTGTATTTTGTACCGCCACTAGCAAATAAAGTTATTTGATTGCCTTCGCATAAAGTAGTGTCATTACTTGCGCTGGCACCAGGATTAACTCCTACGCGAACAATAATAGTATCAACAACGGTGCATTTTCCAGTAGTGTCGGTTACCGATAATAGAAAATTAGTAGTTGTATTAGGAAATGCTTTAGGATTTAGGAGTGTGTCATTATTTAGGAAATTCCCTGAACTCCATTTTATAGAATAGCCAGTTGGTGCAGTTGGATTTGCCGTATTTCCCCCAAGAATAACGGTGTCTCCAATACACATCAATGTATCTCTACCAGCGTTTATAGGAAATGTTGCAACAAAAACGGCCTTGTCGATAGTATCACCTTGACAACCATTCGCATTCACTCCAGAAACCTGAATATTTCCTCCAGGACCATTGCCCCAATTAACAGTAATTGAGGGACCTGCTCCTCCTGAAATAATACTTCCACCCGCAACAGTCCAATTGTAAATTAAGCCAGGTATTGTATCTGTGGTATAAACAACATTAGACGCACCAGCGCATAAGCTTGAAGGTCCATTTATAATTTTAGGAGTTTTGGCAGGGTTGACTAAAATAGAAAATACTACACTGTTTTGATTTGGAACACAGGCAGAATCTGCAACTGTAGCAGTAAAGTAATATTTAGTTGGTCTTCCTTGTTCACAGGTTGTTGGCCAACAAAATTCTTGCTTTGATTTACCAGGAGTGAAAATTGGAGTGGATAAAGTTGCTTTAGGTTTAGTGAAATTAGTATCGAATATTAAGCCTTCAACTCTATATAAATAATTTAAAGGAGAGCCTCCTTTGTCTTCAAATTCAATATCAAAACACAGAGTATCACCAGCGTCAATCTCGAAATCTGATTTTCCACTTCCGACTAATTGTGGTTGGGTGTTATTTGTATCATTACAATCAACAAAAGGGAATTGATACTCTCTGTGCACAACACCAACCGTCTTTCCGTTTTTATCAATTTCCGTAACTTTTATACCTACTACATAATCTCCAACACCTGTAATCTTAGGAGCGCTCATTGTAGTATATCCAGTTAGCCCGTTTAACGTAATTGTTCCAGCAGTTCCGAGCGGTTGTTGGGCTGAATACCCGGCATTGTAAGTAACTAGGCCAGGAACGAACGTGTTGTAACCACCTGTATAATCATTTGGGGCTGCGTCGCCGTCAAACGGAGCATAAAAAGAATAGTTTAGTAAATCGCCATCAGGATCTTGGGCAATGTTTAGAACACTGTTGATTTTACCTGTGCATGTAAATGGAAAATCAAAGTCTCTAAATTTTGGTGAAGTATTTTTAGTTGAAGTAGAGGCTGTCCAACTATGAATTAAGGAACCATCAGTATTAGGCGCTACATTAAGGTTTTTAACAGAACTTGTTCGACAACAACGATCGTACATAAAATGATAGCCTACAAAAGTGGTAGGCACTGTTACCGTTCCAAAATAAGTTGTTTTGTAAATGCATGGGCCTCCAACAACACAACCATTTGGTAGGTTACTTTCAAGTTTAAATGAATCTATCAAGACCAAATTAGCAGTAGCCTTTTGAGTAGAAAGAGGAAGTGTAGTTGCACTTAAAGCACCCTCATGAACACTAATAGCAACTGTTGTTTGTGGGAAGGCTCGTCCCCAATTTCCAGAATTACAGTCTTGATATAAGGTCAACGTAATAGCATATTCATGCATTGTACCGCCCATTGTAGACTTTACATAAGCATACGAAAGATCACCACCGTATAAGTGGGTTGCCTTGGCTTGTTTGTTAAAAGCTAGGAATAAGCTTAAAGAGCAAACAAGGGTTAGTAATATATTCCTCATTTACTTAATTATCAGCTTTTTAGTGAAAGTTTCCTCACCCATTTTGATTTGTAAAAAGTGAAGTCCAGTAGAGAAATCTTCTAATTCCAATTGAATTTTGTCAGTCTCTCCAGCTTCTATTTCACTCAAATATAAAATTTGTCCTTGAACTGAAATTAAAGCTATTTCAAACTTTTGAACAGCAGACACTGGAAACTCAATGTTTACAATATCTTCAGCAGGATTTGGATATATTAATATTGATTCTTCAAAAGAAAAAACATCAATTCCAACATCGCCACCACCAGTTTTTCCGCCCGGTGCGCAAAATCGTTCGTCAACTTCTAGGTAACTAGTTTTTGTCTCAAGGTCGTTTCCAATACTGTTGCTGGCAGTTAGCTTTATTGTATAGATTCCAGCAGAAGAGTATTGATGTGTTGGGTTTTTAATGGTGCTTGTATTTCCGTCGCCAAAATCCCATGACCAGCCTGTAGGAGAGTTGCTTGAGTTATCGGTGAATTTAATCAGACCTAAACAAGACTGAACCGAATCAGCGCCAAAGTTTGCAGTAGGGGCTTGAGGTTGGCCAGTAGTATCACCGGTAATAATCAAACCATAATCTTCAGCTTGTCCATAGGTTGGATTCGTACAAGCATTAGGGGTAGTGCCTAATATGTCACTCATTACTCTCATTCGTAGTGACTTGAATTTAATACTTGCCGCAGGGATAGTTATAGTGCCCTTATGGAGGCTATCACTTCCAGAATAAAAGGCCTGTTCCGTTGTAGGGTCTAATAAACCATCATTATTATAATCTATCCACACATAAACATCTTCAAGGTTTTTAGAGCCAGTTTTGATTTCAATGTTGTAGGTCTTCCCCTCATCAACAATAACCTGCTTAGCACAACTAAAATCCTCGTAGCCAACTCGTCCATCTTCAGATTTATTATTTATGGATTCAAACAACACAGAATGAATACCGTAATCTTCTCTGTGCGAATTAGTCACAGGAATACACGCGCTTTTCACAGCATCAGCCATTTTAACTGTTATGTAGGATGCCTTAGTAGAATTGTCTGAACCATAAAGATTCGAAGTAGTCAATTTTATGGTGTAAGTTCCGCTTGCAGAATAAGTATGAGTCGGATTTTGAACTGAACTCTGATTCCCATCACCAAAATCCCATGTCCAAGAAGTAGGAACGTTTGCGGAAAGATCTGAGAATTGTACTCTGCCATCACAGGATTTTATAGTTGCAGTTTTAAATTCCGCAACAGGGGGGCTCGTGTTTAGTGATACCAAAATACCGTAATCTTCCATTTGTCCATAGCTGAGGTTTGAGCACGCATTAAAACTTGCTGATGCTGGAGCACTTAAGGTGTAAACTGCCGCAACTCTTATTCTTAAAGGAATTCCAATAACAACGTTCGCTGGAATTCTTACTGTTGTTTTTCCAGATTTTTGATCATCTTGGGACAAAACCAATTCTGTAGAATTACTAAAAAGACCATCGTTGTTGTAATCGATCCACGCTCTAAAGTTTTGATTTGCGGGCGCATTTGGAGCTGAAATTGTCATTTGATAATTTACACCTTGTAATGCTGTTCCTTGATTACAAGATAAATCTTCAAAACCAACAATAGCATCTGAACTGGAGTTATTGATAGACGCAAAAGAAAAATTAGTAACACCAAAACCAGCATTTACGGAACCTGTTGTAGGTGTGCAGGAAGCGCTTTTTAATCCACTTGCATTGTAAGTGATAAAGTTGGTTTTAACTTCTTGTTTTGATCCAAAACTATTTGTACAAGTAAGTTTTACGGTAAAGGTTCCTGTTGAAGTGTAGTTGTGGGTTGGAGTTGCAGCAGTAGAGGTACCTCCATCTCCAAAATCCCAAAGTCTTGTAGTAACTGTATTTGGAGTAATATCTTCAAATTTTACAGTCCCATCACAACTAAAAGTTGTATTTGAAGTGAAGTTCGTCAATGGAGCAATTTGAGCGGCTTTAATATCAATAATGTAATCTTTTGATGATCCTCTGTTTATTGTTCCGCAAGATTTAGTGGATGCAAGAGTATCCCCTCTATTACTCCGCACTCTCATTCTCGTTTGACCTAAAGTTGCAGAATATGGAATATAAATAGAATCCGAAAAAACAGAGTCAGCATTAGGTGAATGCCACACAAACTCTCCAGCATCACTGAAATCTTGGTCATTATTGAAGTCAATCCAAATTCCGAATCCTTGTTCACGATTGGCAAGAGGACCTGAGGTTACCAACATAAAATATTTCTGGCCACGAGTAACTGGTGTACTTGCACCGGTATTTGAATATGCGTTCCCTGGTCTAAACTGACTGCCACAATTTACTCCACTTGTGTTTAGCTGGGAAATGGTGTTGAATTGAAAATTACCAATGTAATCATCGAAGACACAGTTTCCTACTGGAGTGCAATACTGAGCTGAAACCGTGTTGGTGAAAAACACAAAAGTTGATAGTACAATTAAAAAGCGCATTTTTTTTTAGATTTTGGGTAAAAATACAACAGGCAAAGATATTAAACTAAACCTTTAAGCTACGCAATATAAGACGCACGTTTTAATTATTGGTTGGCTGAGTTTTTCTTCTTGATAACTCTCTGGTTATCAAAGCTAATTCACGCCCCATTTGACCAGCAATTGAAGTGTTTTCTCTGGCCCTACGAATTAGGTAAGGAAGAGTGTCTCGAACAGGTCCATACGGGAGATATTTAGAAACATTATAACCCGCATGGGCAAGGTTAAAACTGATATTATCAGACATGCCATACAATTGTGAGAAGAATATTCCCTTGAAAGAATTGTCCAATCCTTTCTCAGCCATTAATTCGCAAAGAAGCTTCGCACTATCTTCATTATGCGTTCCTGCACACAATTCAACATTTTGTATGTTGTCTAGGATTAATTTGAGAGCAGCGTTGTAGTCATTGTCAGTAGCAGGTTTATTGGACTGCATTGGCGTAGCATAGCCATTGATAAGTGCTCTTTCATTCTCTTTCTCCAAATAAGCACCGCGCACAATTTTAACTCCAAGAACAAAACTCTCTTTTGTTGTCTTTTCAATTAAACCTTGAAGATAGGCTAAGCGATCGTGACGATACATCTGAAGCGTAGTATAGACAATTGCTTCTTTGCCATTGTATTTTTGCATCATGACTTCTGCCAAACGATCAATTGCAACTTGAATCCAAGTTTCTTCGGCATCGATATAAATTTTCACCCCATTGTCAAACGCTTTTTTGCAAATAGCTTCTAGGCGCTGAATCACGCGATTGTATTCCTGCTTTTCAGTTTCACTTAATTCTGAATTTGCAGACACTTTTTCTAGAATTGAGAAGCTCGCAATTCCAGTAACTTTTAGGCAGGTAGTTGGAACCTTTGCGTGTTTTTTGGCATTGGAAACCAATTTGAGTAATTCATCTCTAACGTGATCAAAATCAGATTCTTTGGTTTGACCTTCTACACTGTAATCTAAAATTGCTTCAATATTATTTTGTTGCAATAATCCATATGTTCCAGTGCATTCTTCGATTTTTTCGCCACCGCAAAATTGCTTAAAAATGGTCTTTTTTACGATCCATTGAATCGGTAAATGAATTTTCAATGCAAAAGTGGTTAAGCCAGTTAGGCTATTGACCAAACTCTGGCTGCCCATCATTGAAAAAATGAAGCTGGTAAATCTTAGTTCACCCGTCGACTTTGATTTAAAGGCAACTTCTGTATCGCTAAATGAAGGAATACTACTCATTCAATTCTAATTTAGAAATCTAATAATTCATCCATGGTTTGTTGACTCACACTGTGGTAATTTGGTCGAGCTTCTTTGTAAATCTCTTTTGCCATTGCCAATTTTCCTGATTCTTTAAGAGCTGTATAAGTGGGCGTTAAGAATTTACGTCTACCAACAGAAACTAAAAAGTCTTTCATAACCTGATTAGCAGGTACGTAATTGTTTTTGATAGTGTGTTGAAACCAGGCCGCTAGAACTTCCGAGTTCCCAGATTTGGTGAATCTAAAAGCTGCATCCAATTCTTTCATTTTATCAAAAGAAAGCGCAGCAGGCAGAGTTCTAATAAAGTGCAACCATTCGTGTGAAGACCAATCTGTTGTTGCTAATTTTTTAGCAGCTGTTCCACTTTTCCAAGCTTCAATTTGAGCATTTACCAACTCAAATTTATTACTATTTGGAGCTGGTAAATTATTAGGAAGACCTTCACCGTATATCCATTGGTCGGCTCCGATTGAGGCGTAGGAAATAGAATCTAATAGGTTAGCCTTCAGGTGAATAATGAATGCTTCTGTAGTCATAACTTTAAATGCATTTCCTTGGAAATAATCTTTTAGAAAAACATCAAATTTTTCTCTACCAACAGTATTTTCAACTAATCGTAAAAAGAAGTATCCTTTTTCATAAGCTATGTCCGACATACCGTCATCAGGGTTACGATCGTCTAAGTCTAACTTCAAATGAGTGTCTTTCGGTTGACCATTTTCCATATATCCATCTACTGTTTCCAATAAATCTTGGTAACCCAATTGAGCTAACATTTCAGCGTAATCTTTTCCGTACAAAGATTCCATTATTCTTCTTTCGAAGTAAACGGTAAATCCTTCATTCAACCAGAAATCATCCCAGGTAGCATTAGTAACTAGATTACCGCTCCAGCTATGCGCTAATTCGTGAGCAACTAGGGCGGTTAAAGAACGATCGCCGGCAATAATAGTAGGTGTTGCAAAGGTAAGTCTTGGGTTTTCCATTCCACCAAAAGGGAAAGAAGGAGGGAGGATAACCATATCGTAAACTTCCCACTGGTACTTGCCATACAACTTCTCAGCCGCTACTAGCATGTCTTCCATTTCAGCAAATTCGTAGGCCGCTTTTTCCATTAAAGAAGACTCAGCATAAATACCAGTGTGTGCGCCTAGTTTTCTGTAATCTACATCCCCAATTGTCAATGCCATTAAGTAAGCAGGAACAGGTTGTTTCATAGAGAAATTATAAGTGCCTGTTTCGTTTTTCTCGGTTGGATTTTCAGCACTCATCAAAGCAATCATTCCTTTTGGAACGGTAACCTCGGCTTCATAGGTAAAACGGATTCCAGGTCCATCTTGAATCGGAAACCAACTACGAGCTAGAATTGCTTGAGATTGGGTGAATAAGAAAGGAGTAGTCTTATTCGCTGTTTGTTGCGGACTTAACCATTGAACTGCGGCAGCGTTTGGATTGGTTTTATAATCAATCTCAACTTGCTTTGCTTCTTTTGTTAACTCAACTGTTAATGGAGCACCTAAGAATTCGTCTGTAGCTCCAATTTCGAATTTAGCTGGTTTTCCGTCAACCCGAACCGCTGAAATAGCTAAGCTATCTTTTGTGTCAAAAATAATTTCCGAAGCTGATTCAGTAGTTTTTATTTTATAAGTAGCCGTTGCAGTAATTGTTTTGGTTTCAAAATCAACATTTGCTTTCCAGTCAAGGTGAGTAATTACAGCTTCTTGAGGTTTTGCATAAGTATGCTTGTCTTCAAATTTCATCATCGTTTCTTTTACTTCTTCTTTCTCTTGTTTAACTGGTTTGTCGGTGTTGCACGAAGTTAATCCAGTAAGTAAAGTTATAGTTAGAATTAGATAGCTTAATTTATTCATTTTCAATTTTTTTCTATTCAAATGAGCGACAAAATTGTACTTAATTATGGTACCGCGAATTTGCGAAATGTTTTTTATTCGTCCCGTACTCAATCCTAATTTTAGAAAAGTAAATTCCTAACAGTTTTTTTGGTGTTAGTTGAATTCAAAACTTTAGGTTTGAAATTACAAAAATTACAGATGAATTCAAACATTGAATTACAAGTAAACCGTTTTAAATCTGGCTTTCCATTTATTAATTTAGACCGCCCCGCGGTGATAAATGATGGTATACTATCCTTTTCTGAATCGGAAACAGATTCATTAATAACTAGTTATGATAAAGAACAAAAGGATTTTAGGATTTTAAAATTTGTTCCAGCAAGTGGCGCTGCTACCAGAATGTTTAAAGACTTATTTGCTGGAATTATTGAATTGGAAAATGGAAAACCGTTAAATACAGCATCTACTAATTTTATTAATGACCTTCCCAAGTTCGTTTTTTATAGAGAATTGGAAAAGGAGTTGTCGAAGAGTCCAGAAGTGCTAGTAAACATTAGTGAAGTAGCCAACCAATTAGTCATCTTAAAATCAATATTGAATACTGAAGGACTAGGGTTTGGTTCTAAACCAAAAGGAGCAATTCCCTTTCACAATGTTAATGGTAAAGGAGAAACACCTGTTTTTGATCACCTACTAGAAGGTATTTCGTATGCCGCAGAAGGGAATAAAGTTCAGATACATTTTACGATTTCCAACGAACATGAAGAACTATTCAATACTCTGGTGGATAGGTATTTAAAGGAATTTCCGGAAATTGATTTTAACATCCATTTTTCAAACCAATTACAAGAAACGAATACCGTAGCGGTAAGCATGGATAATCAACCTATTTTGTTAGAGGGAGAGTTTCTAATGCGGCCAGCTGGACACGGGGCATTGTTGGAAAATTTAAACACTCTTCATGCAGATTTGGTGTTTATTAAAAACATCGACAATGTTGTTAAACCTGAGCTAGAGCCTGAAAGCTCAAAGTATAAGAAATTACTAGGAGGTTTACTTTTAGAAAAGAAGAACACGGTTTTTCAACTGTTGCATGAACTTGAGAAAGGCGAATCTAAAGCTGCAAGGACTTTTGTGAAAGATGAATTTGGACAGGACATTGTCGAGCTAGAAGAATTGAAACTTGCTTTAAACCGACCAATTCGAGTTTGTGGTATGGTGAAGAATACTGGAGAGCCAGGTGGTGGTCCTTTTTGGGTAAAGGATGGTGAAGGGGGGGCTACTTTGCAAATCGTTGAGAAAGCCCAAATTGATTTAAGCGATGCAAAGCAATTGGAAATATTACAGAATAGCACCCATTTCAATCCGGTAGACCTAGCTTGTTGGGTTACTGATTTTAAAGGAAATGCCTTCGAATTGTTGCAATACAGAGATGATGAAACGGGCTTTATAACGGAGAAATCATTTCAAGGAGCAACTATAAAAGCAATGGAATTGCCTGGTTTATGGAACGGGGCAATGGCAGACTGGATTACTTTTTTTGTTGAAGTTCCATTGCATACTTTTAATCCAGTAAAAACAGTACTGGATTTATTAAAGCCAAATCATTCAACTTAGAACATTGTGTTTTCATCACTAGACTGTTCTTCTTCAGTTTCTAGTTCTGCTTCATTTTCTTTTTGCGGTCCGTCTTTAACTCAGGTTTAGGTGCTGTTTTGGATTCCAGAATTTCCACTTCTTCAATAAAATATTTCGTATCACCAAAGAAGGCCCATTGATAAAACTTTTCTTTATAGAATAGTTTCACTCTTTTTTGTTCATCAGCGGCTTTACTGATTTTATCTAGTATTTGATCACTTCCTCTCTCAACCGAGAAATCCCAAATAGTTGAGGCTAGTCCACCCTCACCACCAGCAGTAACTCCACCTGTATGCAATTGACCTTCATTAGTTTTAAAAACAACACCTCGTTGGCTCATTTTTATTATTGTACCTACTCTATAGCCACTGCTGTATGAAGCAAAAAAGAAGAAATAGCCTACAATTCCAAGAACCACAATTATAACTAGGACAGAAATTATTTTGAATTTTTTCATTAAAGTGTTTTTAAAAATGCAACCAATTTTTGAGTTGCCAACCCTCGGTGACTTATTTCATTCTTGGTTTTAGAACTCATTTCAGAGAATGTTTCATTAAATCCATTCGGTTGGAAAATTGGGTCGTAACCAAATCCTCCTTCGCCGGCTAATTTTTCAGTAATCACTCCGTTAATTATACCTTCAAACAACTCGGATTGATGCGCTGACATTTTCAAGGCAATTACGGTTTTGAATCGTGACGCCCTGTTTGTTTTGGCCTCTAAATTTTTCAGTATAAGATTGACGTTATCGCTAAAAGAACAATTGGGTCCAGCATAACGTGCACTGTAAACCCCTGGATCTCCGTTTAATGCCTCAACTTCCAATCCTGTATCATCTGCAAATACTGGTTTATTATAGCGGTCGAAAATATATTCTGCTTTTTGTAAAGCATTACCCTCAATAGTGGGCTGTGTTTCTGGAATATCCTCATTAAACCCAATATCGTTTAGACTTAATATTTTGAAATGTGATCCAACAATCGCTTGAATTTCTTCTAGCTTGTGGGCATTGTTTGTTGCAAAAATGAGTTCCATAATACTATTTGCCAAAGGTATATTTTTGCTAAATGGACTTTCCAGTTTATCTGAAATTTAATAACGACAAACATTTTTTTAAAATTCTATCTCAAACTGAGTTCGAAGAAATTACTGTGATAGGAGCCAAATATGACGTATTTCTTTTCAAAGCAGAGATTTATCCCGATAAAGTTAGAATTCAGGATATGCTTAAAAATGAAAATAAATTTTGGGAGTCAATAACTGAAGCTGAGTACCTAAAATCACGATCCAAGATTAAGTATTAGCTTATTTTATAAATCATTTCTTGGTGAGGAATATCGTCCTCTAAATACTTTTTTCCTGTTGCTACAAAGCCTAAATCTGTGTAGAATTTATCCAAATATTGTTGAGCGGATATTTTCAGGGTACTATCACTAAATTGCTTTTTGTAATCTTCAATTGCAGCATTCATAACGTCAATACCATAGCCGTTTTGTCGTTCGGATTTTTCAACGACTACACGTCCAATTTTTACCAGATTGTTTACTGGAAGTATCAACCTCAAATAGGCTACTATTTCACCGTTTTTTCGATATAAATAGTGAATGGATTCCTGGTCTAAATTATCACACTCTTGGTAAGGGCAATTTTGCTCCACTACAAAGACTTCCGTTCGTAAGCGCAAGGATTCGTATAAGTCTGCCTTCGATAACTCGTAGTAAGTATACTTTTCAATCATTAAATTACGCTTTTAAGTTCGGCGTTTTCGGTGTAAACTAAATAAGCTTCTACAGGCTTATTTTCCATGACTTCAATATTGTTTTTGTATTCTAAGATCTGTTTTTCATGAGAAGATTCTGGCGCGCCAGTTTTATAGTCAAATAGAATTATTTTTTCACTTCCAATGATCACACAATCGGGTCGGATAATTTTCCCACCAGATGCAATCATATCTCGCTCCAGATATCTTTTGCCGGGTGAGTCGAAAAGGGTTTGAAATGATTTATTGCCAAACAAAGATTGAAATTCTATTTCAATTTTTTCTTTTGTTTCTGAGTCAATCCTATTCAATGAAAGCCTTGTCTTTATTTGGTTTTTGTATTGATTTGAACTAGTTATAGCGCGTAATAATTCGTGAATGAGATCTCCATATTCGGATGGAGATAATGTTGTAGAATCCGTTTTAGCAATAGGAGCTAATGCAATATTATCTAACCAATTTTCGGCATAGATAGTATCTAAATACTTAATATCTAGCGCGCTAGACTTGTCGTCGATCTCACTTTGAGGTGCAACGAGTTGGCCCAACTCCAACGAATTTTTTTCTTTATCGAATGCATCATGTTGTTCAATTATTGGCTGATAAATAGACCGCATATCGGACTTCGAGTTTTTGTATTCGTGGGCTAGAATAAACAATGCGCTTTCTGCTCTAGTAAATGCAACGTAATACGTATTGATCGTGTCTAGCCAAGTTTTTGATTTTTCTGATTCATAAATTTCAGAAAATTTTGTGCGTTCCAAAGTTGCAGAGGAATTTATTAATCCAAAGGGCAAACCAACATCTAAATAATTGGAATTCACCCAAAGCTTGGCGTCAGATTTTACTATTGCATTGGCAAACGGAAATATAACGGCAGGAAACTCCAATCCTTTTGCTTTATGGATGGTCATTATTTTTATTGCATCCTTGTTCTCTGGCAACTCAAGGCTTAATTTTTCTCCTTTTAATTCAATCCATTTTATGAATTGAGAAGCAGTATTTGCAGGATGTTTTTTTGTGTATTCTAGTGTTTTTTCAAGTAACAAAACAACATATGGAGAAGGGTTTTTTGATAGTTGAAACATTCTACAAAGCCCTAATAGTTGCTGATAAATGGTTAGTCCCTTAACGTCCTCAATTTTATAATCTATTCCCAAAGAAGTAAGAATCAAGGTTAAGTTGATGTCTGATTTATCTGAAGTAATACTGCTTAAATAATCGTGCAGTTTATCGTTTTCTATTCGGCCTAATTTTTTTAGCAATAATATCAGTTGAACAGATAAATTGGTTTTTATAGTTTGCTCGTTTTTAGAAAGGGTTCCATGCAATTGAGCGTGTTTGAATGCGGTATGCAGTAATAATGAACTGGAGTGACTGAAAAGCAACAAGCCTTCACTCGTAACGATGTCAATCTTAGGTTCTAAATATTGACTCAAAGCACTTATTTGTTTGTTACTTCTACATAGAATTGCTATGTCTCTTTTTGAGTAATCAGCATTCAGTAGTGTTTGAATTTTATTAAATACAGCTGCTAACATTCGTTCTTCTTGAGAAAGCTCTTCTTCTAATTCGGTTACTTCTTCATTTGCGGGAATAAGGTTGTAATTAACATATCCGCTTAGGTCTTTTTTCTGTGGAATTTGTTTGACAGACTTGTAAACGTCTTCAATCAGACCACCTTTTAGTTTTGCTATTTCAGAAAAGAAATTGTTGTTGAAATTGACAATTTCTACACTCGATCTCCAATTAGAATCCAGGGTTTTGTTATCAATATATTGTTCTAATAGAGCGCTTCGTTCGATGGTTAGTTCATCCGCATTGGGGTCTGTTATTTTGGGTAGGTAAACAAATTGGTCTGCATCACCGCCACGCCAGCGATAAATCGCCTGTTTGGCATCACCTACAATAAGGCTTTGCCCCTGAGTCGAAAGCCCGTTTTCGACTAACGGCAATAGATTGTGCCATTGCATTTGACTAGTATCCTGGAATTCATCTAACAAAAAATTTCGATAGCGATTACCTAGTCTTTCATAGATGTATGGAGAGGGCTCGTTACGCACGACATTGGCTATGTTTCGGTTAAAGGTGCTTATCGGAATTACATTTAACTCTTCAGTAAGTAGTTTGAATTTCTTTCTGACTTCTGAAAGTAAACCAACACCATGAATGTTTTTTAGAAGGGCTTTTAATACAATCCATTTTTCAATTTCCCGTTCGCTAAATTCTATGGCTTTGTTTATGAGTAAAAGAAATTCATCCTTGCTTGCAGCAATCTTGTCTTTTTGATCAGCAGGGGCCTTACCCATTGACCAATCCTCTTTATCCAACATTTTAATAATGCCAGGGTTCGGGAATTTCTCTAAGGCTGACTGCGATAGGTTTCTCAGGAAAATTGACATTCCATTTTTACCTCCAAAAAAATTAAGAGGATCAATATCATGTGCGGCTAATAAGTCATAACCGATTTTGGCCAGTGCCTTGGCTTCAGTTTCAATCTTTGAAATTTTCTCTCGAATATTTTTAAGAATAATCTTGAAATCTGAAAGCTCTAATTCGCTCAATTGATCAATTAAAAATTGATCGTTTTCATTTAAAGTGATTTTCGAAAAATCGATAAAATGCCTTTTAATATTCCAGCTCTTATCTTCGTTCAACTGTGAAATAAGAAAATCAGTTAACCATTCCGAGAGCACTTCGTTTGCCGTGGACTCTTCTAACAAGATGTTAATAGATTCTTCCAATAATTCAAGCTCATCCAACTCAACTTCTGCGCTTGAAGAAACACCCAGATCTTGAGCGAATGTTTGGATAAGTCGATAATTGAATTTATCAATGGTGCTAACAGAAAAACTAGAATAATTGTGAAGGATATATTTCAGTAATTTTTCTGATCGATTTTTGATTTCGTCTTCCGATAGATTCAGTTTTTTTGATGTGCTAAGAGCATTTAACAATGCTAAACTTTTTCCAGAGACATTTTCATTTGAAAAAGCATTTAAGTTTTCCAAAATCCGATCTTTCATCTCTTGCGCCGCCTTATTAGTAAAGGTTAACGCTAGGATATTCCGCACCAATTCTGGTTTTTTGGATGCTAAGGCCAGTGTTAGGAAATCTTTTACGAGTGTAAAAGTTTTACCTGAACCTGCCGATGATTTGTATACTGATAGTTGCATTTGAATGATAAAGTGACCGTCCGCTAATATAAGTTTTATAGCTGTTCAAATTCATTAATTTCGTTTTCTGATCAATGAAAAATCTAAGCTTAATCGTATTCTTTTTAACGGTAATATTTAGCCTAAAAGCTCAGGAAGCGTTAACGACTTTTGGGATTACTTATAAGCCAATGATTTCCGGTGGATTTATTAATGAAAGCGATAATATTGAGAGTGAAAGTGGCGTACAATACTTGGTGCCAAAACAATTTGGTTACAACCTTGGAATGGTTATTCGTAAAGGGTTCAACGAAACGTTCAGTTTAGAAACAGGCATAACTTATACTCAGAGAAATTTTTCACTTCAAGTAACTGAGGAGGCAAGAAACTTTGACTTTACACAAGAGTTTGGTGTTGTAGGCTATGAGTTGCCAATTTTGGGGTTGGTTTACATTCAGTTGGATCAACGAATATTTATGGACGCATCATTTGGAGGAGGATTGGATATATTCCCTAGTGATGTAGCGATGTTTTCAGATGGAAATCAGGTGATTATGGAAGGTCGCAGAAATAGTTGGGTTATGGCTTTTTTATCTGCCAACATTGGTTGGGAATATCGAACTCCTAAATCTGGAATATTTTACATTGGAGGTACATTTCATCGACCATTTGGACTTATTTATAGTTACTTGATGGAATACGATTATGATGCATTAGATCCGCTTGTGGAGCCAGTTCGACTGGTTCAAATAGTAAATGGAAATTACCTAACCCTAGATTTTAGATATTTCTTTCATGAAGATCCAGCAAAGAAATTAAAAAGGAAGAAGAAAAATTAGCCTAGCTTTTTCTCCAAAAGAACGGAGTCAAAAGTATCAATACGGTAAATAATTCCAACCTACCCAGTAACATTAGAAAGGATAAAAACCATTTTCCAATTGTTGGAATTCCAGCATAATTATGTGCGGGACCAACATCTCCTAATCCTGGTCCAATATTACCAATACAAGCAATTGAAGCGCCAATTGCGGTTTTGAAATCTAGCCCTAAGCTTGCCATAAAAACTGCTCCGAAAATGAAAATGATTAAGTAGAGCAAAAAGAAGGAAAGAACATTGAAAACAATGTCATTTGATACCGCTTTGTTATTCAGTTTTACTGGAATGATTGCAGAAGGGTGAATGAGTTTTTTAAGTTCAAGGATACTGTTTTTAAGAATGATAAGATGTCGAACCACCTTAACTCCTCCAGAGGTACTTCCAGCTGAAGCGCCCATAAACATTAGCCAAAAGAAAATCACTGTTACTACGGGAGTCCAGGTTGTGTAATCTGCCGTTACAAAACCGGTACTGGTTCCAATGGCAAGAACCATGAAAAACCCTTCGGTAATTGCAGATGAAACACTGTAATCGTTTAGAGCATATATTAAAATGGAAACCATGATACTACTTCCAATTGCTGCTAGGCTATAATACTTGAATTCTTCGTTATTGACGAGTCGTTTGAAATTGCCTTTTAAAGCAAAATAAGTCACCGTAAAATTGACCCCAGCAATAAACATGAAAAGCGTAATTATCCAATGAATATATAGTGAGTCATAATGGGCTATACTGGCATTTTTGGTCGAAAACCCACCAGTGGAAATGGTAGACATAGCATGATTTATTGCATCGAACACTGTCATACCTCCAAATATTAAAAGCACAGTTTGTACGCCAGTTAAAAGCACGTAGATTGCCCAGAGACGTTTGGCCGTTTCCTTAATTCTCGGGTGTAGTTTATCCGCACTGGGTCCAGGAGATTCTGCTACAAAAAGTTGCATTCCTCCAATGCCAAGAATTGGCAGAATTGCAATGGTAAGAACGATAATTCCCATTCCTCCAATCCAGTGAGTTATTGAACGCCAGAACAATATCGATTTTGGTAAAGCTTCAATTTCAGTCAGGATGGTAGCTCCAGTTGTTGTGTAACCAGAGA
>Ga0307998_1000236_pt1 | contig 31843 bp, 29 predicted proteins | sample Davwhametageno37_FD_203147 | JGI IMG/M metagenome (GOLD analysis project Ga0307998, IMG submission 203147) | Marine microbial communities from Davis Island wharf, Antarctic Ocean - #37 | ecosystem: Environmental > Aquatic > Marine > Unclassified | place: Antarctic Ocean: Davis Island wharf... | reverse complement strand
CCCCTATATATCTAAGATTATGAAAATTAAATTTTTAACTATTATTGCTGCTATCGCTTTGTTCTCATGTGAAGCTGCTGAAAATGCTGCTGATGCTGTAACTGATGGAGCTGCTACTGTTGTTGACGGAGCTGCTGACATGGCTGGTGATGCTGCTGATGCTGTAACTGATTCAGCTGCTGCTGTTGTTGATGGAGCTACTGATATGGCTGGTGATGCTGCTGATGCTGTTGTTGACGGAGCTGCTACTGTTGTTGACGGAGCTAAAACTGTAGTTGGAGACGCTAAAGATGCTGTTTCCAACTAATTAGCAATTTAACATTTTTTAAAAAAGGTACAATTTTATAATTGTACCTTTTTTTGTACCTTCAATTTTAATTTAAAACACACATTTATGAGAGTTATACATTTCATTTCAATCACCTTTCTTTTGGTGCTTTTTTCATGTGGAGGAAAATCTCCTGAAACAGCTATTAAAGGTTTTTATTCAGCAATGAAAGTCAATGATATTGACAAGGCTAAATCTTTTACTACTTCTAGTTCTCATTCATATCTTAACATGATTAATTCAGGAATGGATATTAGTTTGGGTGATGGTGAAATTGAGAATATCGATTGTGTTATAGAAAATGATGAAGCAGAATGTGATTGTTTTTTTGAAGGAAATCAAAAGCCAGTTCCAGTTTCTGTATTAATGGAAAACGGAGAATGGAAAGTAGATTTTCAGACTACAGCAAAAGACATGATGTATAATGTTTTAGATAAATTTAAAGACATTGATCTAAATAGTTTAATGGAGAAATTTGGAGATGGAGCTGATATCAGTAGTGATAAAATTAATGAATTGATTAATAATATTGATGTTGATAAAGTAGTAGAGACAATTAGTGGATTAGACTCAAACATGACAGAAACAGGTGGTAGTTTAGAAAAACTAATCAATCAAGTAAAAGAAGGTTTGAACAAAATAGAATCGAACGAATAATATGTCTGAAAACATAACAGTTGACATTTCAATAGTAATTCCTCTTTATAACGAAGAAGAATCTTTACCCGAATTAATATCTTGGATAGATAGAGTTTGTACAAGTGCTAGTTTCAGTTATGAAGCCCTATTGATAGATGATGGAAGTAAAGATAAATCTTGGCAAATTGTTGAGGAGTTAAAATTAAAATTTCCATCCGTAAGAGGAATTAAATTCAGAAGAAATTACGGAAAATCGGCTGCCTTAAATACTGGTTTTGCAGTTACTAAAGGAAACGTAGTAATTACTATGGATGCGGATTTACAAGATAGTCCTGATGAAATTCCTGAGCTTTACAGAATGATTACTGAAGAAGACTATGACATAGTTTCAGGTTGGAAAAAAGAACGTCACGATCCTTTATCCAAGACAATCCCAACAAAATTATACAATGGAGTAACACGAATTTTTAGCGGAATAAAATTACATGACATGAATTGTGGGCTTAAAGCTTACAAGGGAGATGTGGTTCGTTCTATAGAAATTTTTGGTGAAATGCACAGATACATTCCTGTAATTGCAAAAGGAGCAGGATTCGACAAAATAGGAGAAAAAGTAGTTCAACACCAAGAGCGTAAATATGGAGTATCTAAATTTGGACTTAACCGTTTTGTAAATGGTTTTCTTGATTTATTTACGATTATATTCATTACTCGTTTTGGAAAAAAGCCAATGCACTTTTTCGGATTAATTGGAACATTATTTTTTATTCTAGGATTCGGATTAACATTTTGGTTAGGAATAGATAAGTTATTTATCAATCAAGGAGCAACATTATTAGCTGATAATACTTGGTTTCATATTGCTTTATTCGCAATGATAGTAGGAACACAACTCTTTTTAGCTGGATTTATAGCTGAATTAATTGGTCGTAATTCACCAATTAGAAATAATTACGCGATAGAAAAAGAAATCTAAAATGGCTAAGAAAGTAGTGCTAGTTGGAACAGCTCACCCTTTTAGAGGCGGATTAGCTTCTTATAACGAGCGACTTATCAAAGAATTTAAAGATTTAGGTGATGATGCATCTATAGAAACCTTTACACTTCAATATCCAAATTTTCTTTTCCCAGGGAAAACTCAATATTCCGATTCTCCAAAACCAGAAGGAATCGAAATTAATGAAACCGTTAGCTCTGTTAACCCTTTCAATTGGATTAAAATTGGAAGAAAAATCAAGAAGCAAAAGCCAGATTATTTAATTTTTAAATTTTGGCTACCTTTTATGGGACCTTGTTTTGGAACCATTGCTCGTATTGCCAAAAAGAATAAACACACCAAAGTAATTTCTATTATCGATAACATTATCCCTCACGAAAAAAGGATTGGTGATAAAGTATTGAGTAATTATTTTGTAAAGCCTATTGATGGCTTTGTAGCCATGTCTCAAAGTGTTTTGGATGACTTAAATACTTTCGATTCCAATAAACCAAAACTATATAATCCACATCCATTATTCGATAATTTTGGCGAGTTAATTTCAAGAGAAGCAGCTCTTAAAGAATTGAATTTAAGCCCAGAAAATAGATATATTTTATTTTTCGGGTTTGTAAGAGACTATAAAGGACTAGACTTATTGTTAGATGCATATGCAGATTCTCGTTTTATAGAGATGAATGTGAAATTAATTGTTGCAGGAGAATACTACAACAATGAAGAGCAATACACAGAACAGATTAAAAGATTAAAGTTAGAGAACGAGGTTATTTTGAGAAATGATTTTATTCCTAACGAAGAAGTGAAAAACTATTTTCGAGTTGCCGATATTATCGCTCAACCCTACAAAAATGCGACACAAAGTGGAGTAACCCAAATCGGTTATCATTTTGAGAAACCTATGCTAGTTACAAACGTAGGAGGATTAGCAGAGCTTATTCCGCACAATAAAGTAGGTTATGTGGTTGAGCCAAATAGCCAAGCTATTGCAGATGCTTTAGTTTCTTTCTTTAAGGATAACAAAAAGGAAGAGTTTGAACAAAATGTGAAATTAGAAAAAGAAAAATTTAGTTGGAAAAAAATGGTAGATACCATTAATACATTAGCAGATGATATACAGAAGTAGAGCCCCGTTTAGAATTGGATTAGCAGGAGGAGGAACAGACGTAAGTCCTTATTCTGATGAATATGGAGGAGCAATCCTAAATGCTACAATTAGTCTGTATGCATACACAACTATTATTCCTCGAACTGATGGGAAAATAATCATTCGTGCTGTAGACAGAGGAGAAGAATTAATTTTTGATTCATCTGATGAATTACCAGTAACTGGGACTTTAGATTTACAAGTAGGAGTTTACAACAGAATAGTAAAGGAATTTGGCAAAAAAGGATTGTCTTTCGAGATGATTACTTCAATGGATGTTTCATCTGGTTCAGGTTTAGGAACTTCCTCTACATTGGTTACTTCTATTTTAGGTGCATTTGTTGAATGGTTTAAATTACCACTTGGCGAATATGATATTGCACAATTAGCTTATGACATTGAAAGAGTAGATTTGGCTATGGCAGGAGGGAAGCAAGATCAATATGCAGCTACTTTTGGTGGAGTTAACTTTATGGAGTTTTACGAAGGGAATAAAGTAATAGTAAACCCTTTAAGGATAAAAGCAGAATTACTTAACGAATTACAATTCAACTTAATTCTTTACTACACAGATACGAGCCGAGAATCTGCAAAAATCATTGAAACTCAAGCAGGAAATGCCAAAGCCAAAAAGGACAAGCCAGTTCAGGCAATGCATGCTGTTAAAGAACAAGCCTTTTTAATGAAAGAAGCTTTGTTGAAAGATGAACTTCACAAGATTGGTGAGATTCTATCTGTCAGTTGGGAGAACAAAAAGAAAATGGCAGCAGGAATTACTAACGAGTTAATAGATGATATTTATTCAACAGCAATTGAAGCTGGAGCAACTGGAGGAAAAATCTCTGGAGCAGGAGGAGGAGGTTTCATGATTTTCTATGCCGAAGAAGCTAATAGATACAATGTAATTAAAGCTTTAGGAAAATTTGGTGGTCAAGCCAAACGTTATGAGTTCAGTAAAGAAGGTCTAACTACTTGGACTGTCTCATAATTACCTGTTTATTTCTGCCAATCTGTCCTCTTGACACCCTTATTTCTATAACCTTGTCATAAAACTGACACCTTTGTCCCAATGGCACAAAGATTGAATAGTTGTTTTCGTAATTATTTAATAAAAAAACAATACAATATAATATGAGCAAAATAATAGGAATAGATTTAGGGACAACTAACTCATGCGTTTCAGTAATGGAAGGAAACGAGCCGGTAGTGATTCCTAATAGCGAAGGAAAAAGAACTACACCATCTGTAGTAGCTTTTGTTGAAGGAGGAGAAAGAAAAGTAGGTGATCCTGCTAAAAGACAAGCAATTACTAACCCAACAAAAACTATTTATTCTATAAAGAGATTTATGGGTAATAAGTTTGATGAGTGTAAAAAGGAAATTGCAAGAGTACCTTACGAAGTTGTAAAAGGAGATAACAATACGCCAAGAGTAAAAATTGACGATAGGTTATATACTCCGCAAGAAATTTCGGCAATGGTTCTTCAAAAAATGAAGAAAACTGCTGAAGATTATTTAGGAACTTCTGTTTCTGAAGCAGTAGTAACTGTACCAGCATACTTTAACGATTCGCAAAGACAAGCTACGAAAGAAGCTGGAGAAATTGCTGGATTAACAATAAAAAGAATTATCAATGAGCCAACTGCAGCAGCTTTAGCTTATGGATTAGATAAAAAAAATACAGACCAAAAAGTAGTAGTATTTGATTTTGGTGGAGGAACTCATGATGTTTCTATCCTTGAATTAGGAGACGGAGTATTCGAAGTACTTTCTACAGATGGAGATACTCACTTAGGAGGAGATGACGTAGATCAAAAAATCATTGATTGGTTGGCAGACGAATTCAAAAGTGACGAAGGAATCGACTTAAGAGAAGATCCAATGGCATTACAAAGATTGAAAGAAGCAGCAGAAAAAGCTAAGATTGAATTATCTAGTACTGCGTCTTCTGAAATTAACCTGCCATACATTATGCCAGTAAACGGAATTCCAAAACACTTGGTAAGAAGTTTAACAAAAGCACAGTTTGAGCAATTGATTGATGACTTGGTAAAAAGAACAATTGAGCCATGTAAAACTGCAATGAAAGCTGCAGGATTATCTAACAGTGATATTGATGAAGTTATTTTAGTTGGAGGTTCTACAAGAATCCCTGCAGTTCAAGAAGCTGTTCAAAAATACTTTGGTAAAGAACCATCAAAAGGAGTAAACCCTGATGAAGTTGTAGCTTTAGGTGCAGCAATTCAAGGAGGAGTATTAACAGGAGAAGTAAAAGATGTTCTTTTATTAGATGTAACTCCATTATCTCTTGGTATCGAAACTATGGGAGGTGTAATGACAAAATTAATAGAGTCTAACACTACTATTCCAACAAAAAAATCTCAGGTTTTCTCTACAGCAGCAGATAACCAGCCAGCAGTAGATATCCATGTGTTACAAGGAGAAAGACCAATGGCACCAGATAACAGAACTCTAGGAAGATTTCAGTTAACTGATATTCCACCAGCAAGAAGAGGAGAACCACAAATTGAGGTAATCTTTGATATTGATGCAAACGGAATTATCAATGTATCGGCAAAAGATAATGCGACTGGAAAAGAGCAAAACATCAGAATCGAGGCATCTTCAGGATTAAGTGAAGCAGATATCGAAAAAATGAAGCAAGAAGCAGAAGCTAACGCAGATGCAGATAAAGCTAAGATGGAAGAAGCGGAAACAATTAACCAAGCAGATAGCTTAATTTTCCAAACTGAAAAGCAATTGGAAGAGTATGGAGACAAAATTCCAGCAGACAAAAAAGCACCAATCGAAGAAGCTTTGGCAGAATTAAAAGCTGCACATGAATCTAAAGATTTAGATGCAATGAAAGCAGGAATCGAAAAAGTGACTACAAATTTCCAAGCAGCTAGCGAAGAAATGTACAAAGCACAAGACGAAGCTGGAGCTCAGCCAGAAGCAGGAGCAGAAGGTGACGAAGAAGTAACGGATGTTGACTTTGAAGAAGTGACTGAAGAAAAATAAGTTTTAATTAACTATAAAGTAAAAGCCCCATTCGAATTTCGAATGGGGCTTTTTTTTGTTATATTGGTATATGAAAAATCTTGTAGTAATAATTTTTTTAATTTCTGGTTCTGTCTTGTTTGGGCAAAATAGTCTAGAACAAATTATTGGAGTTTCAGGTTTAAGAAAATTTGTCAATGATTCTTGTAGTTGTAAAAGTGTTGTAGAAACAAAATATGAATATAGATTTTTAGGGCTTAAGAAAAAATCTCGATCGTTTAAAAAGCAATATATGAAAGGTTTATTAGTTGATAACAATGGTTTTGAAATTAATTATGATAGTTCTCAATTTTATATAAGACAACTTATAAATTCTCCAAATATAAATCTTGATTTAGATACAACAATAAAAGTATTTTTTGATTACAATAATCCTGATGGAAAAAAAGGCGGACCATTTAGAGATTATTATGCAATATTTAATATCAAAGAAGGTCTTGTTATTAGTAAGAAAAATCTCCCTTCTAATTATGAGTTATTTTTTGAATATAACTCCAGTAAAAAAGTGAAAAAAGTATATTCTTTATCAAAAAAACATGATACTATAATTCTTCAAGAGTATAAATACGATTCTAGTAATATTTTAAAAGGTGTTTATTGGCGAAATATGTTTGATGGCCCTAAAGAGATACATTCTATTGTTAATTATTATAATTTAAAAGCAAATGTTTGAATATGGTGAATTATACCAAACCCTTTATTTTAAATACAATGAAAAAGGGCTGGAGACTAATGAGACCTATTTCAATGGTAAAAACAAATGGGAAGGTTCATACGAAACAGTTTATAATGAGAGAAATCAAGAAATAGCAGTTTATAAGTTAAATAAAAAAGGGAAAAGGAAAAGCTTGCTAAGCCCCTACGAATATGAATATTAATTTCTTTGCCTCATAAAGTTTATAATCGTATATTCAATTAAAGAAAAGAGAGTATGAATTCCTTCGAATCCCAAACCGATAGTTTTAAAAACTACGTTCAAAATGAACGAAGGCTATCTGTTCATACGCTAACTTCTTATGCCACAGATTTGGCTCAATTTCAAGAATTTTTAGCACAAACATTTAGGCTAATTAACTTTACAGAAGCAACACACAATGAAATTCGTATGTGGGTCGTACAGTTGAAAGAAAATGGAATCTCTAGCAGATCAATCAATCGTAAAATTTCTACGCTTAAATCGTTTTATAAGTATCTCTTAATAAGAAATGAAGTAGAGACAAACCCAATGCTTAAGATAATCTCTCCAAAGCAATCTAAAAAGCTCCCGGTTTATTTTGAACAAAAAAAACTAACGGATTTATTTCAATTAGATGTTTTTACAGATGATTTTCAAGGATTAAGAGATATATTAATTTTAGAGTTGTTATACGGAACCGGTATTAGACTATCCGAATTAATAAATATTAAAGAATCAGATATCCATGGGAATGAAATAAAAGTATTAGGAAAAGGTAATAAAGAAAGATTAGTGCCAATTACATCAAGGATAGAGCAGTTAATTCCTATATATAAAGCTAAGAGGAAAGAGATGTTTCCTTCGGGAAAAGAATCGCTCTTACTACTTACTAATAAAGGGGATAAACTATATGAAAAACTTGTTTACCGTACAGTAAATCATTATCTTGGATTAGTAACAAACGAGAAAAAAAGGAGTCCGCATACCATGAGGCATTCATTTGCCACTAATATGCTTAATAATGGAGCTCAGCTTCATACAATTAAAGAGATATTAGGCCATGCTAACTTGGCAGCCACCCAAATATATACTCACAACTCAATAGAACGATTAAAGGATGCTTACAAGAAGTTTCATCCAAAAGAAAATTAATATTAACCCTTTAAATAAATTAATATGGAAATTAAAGTACAGTCAATTCATTTTGACGCAGATCAAAAACTTATAGATTTTGTAGAAGAAAAGTTAAATAAACTAACTCAATATTACGATAAGATAATATTAGGAGATGTTTTTTTAAAATTAGAACCTTCAGATAGAGAAAATAAAGTAGCGGAAATCAAATTATCCATTCCTGGGAAAGATTTATTCGCAAAAAAACAGTGTAAATCATTTGAAGAAGCAACAGATGAAGCAGTAGAAGCATTAAGAAGACAAATTAATAAACACAAGAGTAAAAAATAATATTTCATCATATTTACTGAAAGCCCCTAAAGTAGGGGCTTTTTTTATGTAAATGTCCTATTGCATTTGTACTATTATTAGGCGATTAAAAAAAAGATTAAAAAAAAGTGAATATTTTCTCTAAATATGTTTGAATATAAAAATATCTTTTCTAAATTTGCAAACCCTAAAAACACGTAGGGTATATAAGCCGATATAGCTCAGCTGGCTAGAGCAGCTGATTTGTAATCAGCAGGTCGTGGGTTCGAGTCCCTCTATCGGCTCTATAAAATGTTAAATGAACACTTTGAAATGTTCATGTTTTGTAAGAGAAACACAGTTTTTTGAAATACAATTCATTGGGGAGATACTCAAGCGGCCAACGAGGGCAGACTGTAAATCTGCTGACTACGTCTTCGCAGGTTCGAATCCTGCTCTCCCCACAGAATAAATTAGTAAGATTATAAGCGGGAGTAGCTCAGTTGATAGAGCGTCAGCCTTCCAAGCTGAGGGTCGCGGGTTTGAGCCCCGTCTCCCGCTCATTATTTTGCTGATGTAGCTCAGGGGTAGAGCACTTGCTTGGTAAGTAAGAGGTCACGGGTTCAATTCCCGTCATTAGCTCTAGCTATACTACATAAAAGAAGATTAAATAAATAATAACAATAAAAAAACAACATAGCCATGGCTAAAGAAAAATTCGACAGATCAAAACCACACGTAAACATTGGTACAATTGGTCACGTAGATCACGGAAAAACAACTTTAACAGCCGCTATTTCTAGTGTGCTTGCATCTAAAGGTTTAGCAGAAAATAGAGATTTTAGTTCTATTGATAATGCACCTGAAGAGAAAGAAAGAGGTATTACAATTAACACTTCACACATTGAATACGAAACTGAGAGCAGACACTACGCACACGTAGATTGTCCAGGTCACGCAGATTACGTAAAGAACATGGTTACAGGTGCTGCACAAATGGATGGAGCTATCCTTGTTGTTGCTGCAACTGATGGTCCTATGCCTCAAACTAGAGAGCACATCTTATTAGGAAGACAGGTTGGTATTCCTAGAATGGTTGTATTCATGAATAAAGTGGATATGGTTGATGATGAGGAATTATTGGAATTAGTAGAGATGGAAATTAGAGAATTATTGGCGTTTTACCAATATGATGGTGATAACACTCCAGTAATTGCAGGTTCTGCATTAGGAGGTTTAGATGGAGATGAGAAATGGGTTGGATCAATTATGGAATTGATGGATGCTGTTGATACATACATTGAACTACCAATAAGAGATGTAGAAAAAGAATTCTTAATGCCAGTTGAAGATGTATTTTCAATTACAGGAAGAGGGACAGTTGCTACAGGAAAAATCGAAACAGGAGTAATTAACTCAGGTGACGAAGTTGAAATTTCTGGAATGATTGAAATTCCATTGAAATCTACTGTTACAGGTGTTGAAATGTTTAGAAAAATATTAGATAGAGGTGAAGCTGGAGATAACGTAGGACTTTTATTGAGAGGTGTTGAAAAAGCAGCAATCAAAAGAGGAATGGTTATTACTAGACCTGGTACTATTACACCACACAAAAAATTCAAGGCTGAGATTTATGTATTGAAGAAAGAAGAAGGAGGAAGACATACTCCATTCCAAAACAAATACAGACCTCAATTTTACTTAAGAACTACAGATGTAACAGGAGAAATTTTCTTGGAAGCAGGTAGAGAAATGGTAATGCCTGGTGATAACGTTACAATTACTGTTGAACTAATCGTTCCAGTTGCAATGTCTAAAGGACTTAGATTTGCAATAAGAGAAGGAGGAAGAACAGTAGGTGCAGGTCAAGTTACTGAGATCTTAGATTAATATAATACACTACAAAGTAAGTTGCAATTCCAGTCTTTAATTAGGCTGGAATTGTTTCCTATTTTATACGGGTGTAGCTCAGCTGGTAGAGCACTGGTCTCCAAAACCAGGTGCCGGGAGTTCGAGTCTCTCCACCCGTGCTAATAGCTATAGTTTTTTATTTATTTAAGAAACATATATTGATAGAGGAAGTTGAATTGGATAGCAAACCAATAAAAATTGCAAAGAATAGGTAGGTTGATTGTTTAACCTATTAAGTAAAGTAAAAACAGAAGTAGATAATACTATCCTGAAATATTAATTAAAATGAGAAAAATAAGGACATATATTGAAGAAGTGGTATCTGAATTGTTTGAGAAAGTTTCTTGGCCAACTTGGAGTGAATTACAAAATAGTTCTTTTGTAGTTTTAATTGCCTCTACTATTGTTTCTTTATTAGTTTGGTTAATGGACTTTACTTTTGGAATTAATCCAGGAGTATGGAAAGGAGTTTTGGGATTCATTTACAACCTTATTTCGTAGTAGATGAAGTGGTATATAGTAAGAACCGTAACTGGAAAAGAAAAAAAATCTAAGGAATATTTGGATATTGAAATCGAAAGATTGAAAATGTCTTCATATATAGCAGAAGTGCTTGTTCCTACAGAAAGAGTGATTCAAATCCGTAAGGGTAAAAAGATAATTAAAGAGAAGAATATTCTTCCTGGTTATATAATGGTGCAAGCAACTCTTGAAGGAGAAGTGAAACACTTAATAAAAAGTATCCCTAATGTAATGGGGTTTCTTTCAGGTGTTCAAGGTGGTGAGCCTATGCCAATGAGAGAAAATGAAGTTAACCGTATTCTAGGTAAAGCTGATGATAGTGTTGATTTAGAAGATCAAATGTCTATCGATTTCATAATTGGAGAAAGTGTAAAAGTGGTAGATGGTCCTTTTAACAGCTTTGATGGAGTAATAGAAGAAGTTAACGAAGAGAAAAAGAAATTAAAAATCATGATAAAGATATTCGGTAGGAAAACTCCTGTTGAATTAAATTACATGCAAGTAGAAAAGCAATAATTCTTAAACAAAATGGCTAAAGAAGTAAGTGGTTTAATTAAACTACAAATTAGAGGAGGAGCAGCAAATCCAGCTCCACCAGTAGGACCAGCATTAGGTGCTAAAGGTGTTAACATCATGGAGTTTTGCAAACAATTTAATGCAAGAACTCAAGATAAGCCAGGTAAAGTATTACCGGCAGTTATTACAGTTTATTCTGACAAATCTTTTGATTTTGTTATTAAAACTCCACCAGCAGCAGTTCAATTATTAGAAGCAGCAAAACTTAAATCTGGTTCAGCAGAACCAAATAGAGTTAAAGTGGGTAAAGTTACTTGGGATCAAGTAAAAGCCATTGCTGAAGATAAAATGCCAGACCTTAACTGTTTCGTTATCGAATCAGCTATGAAAATGATTGCAGGTACTGCAAGAAGCATGGGATTAACTGTACAAGGTACAGCTCCATGGAACAACAACTAAATCAATAAACAACAATAAGAAATGTCAAAAGCAAGAAAAGCAGTTCTAGAAAAATATGACTTGGAAAAGTTATATTCGTTAGAAGATGCGAGTAATTTAATTAAGGAAATTACGACAGTAAAATTTGATGCGACAGTTGACTTAGCAATAAGACTTAATGTAGATCCAAGAAAAGCCGATCAAATGGTAAGAGGATCTGTATCTCTTCCTCACGGAACAGGTAAAGACATGAAAGTTTTGGTGCTTTGTACTCCAGACAAAGAAGCAGAAGCTAAAGAAGCTGGTGCTGACTACGTAGGTTTGGATGAATATATCGCAAAAATCAAAGAAGGCTGGACAGATGTAGATGTTATAATTTCTACTCCAAACGTAATGGGTAAGATTGGTGCACTAGGAAGAATCCTTGGGCCAAGAAACTTAATGCCAAATCCTAAAACTGGTACAGTAACAATGGATGTTGCTAAAGCAGTTGCAGATTCAAAAGGAGGTAAAATAGATTTTAAAGTGGATAAATTTGGAATTATTCATACAATAGTTGGAAAAGTATCTTTTTCAAAAGAAAACTTGTATGTTAATTCAAAAGAATTGCTTGATACAATAATGAAACTTAAACCAGCTTCTGCTAAAGGAGAATATGTTAAGAGTATATTTTTGTCTTCAACAATGAGTCCTAGTATTAACGTGGACGCAAGTTCTTTTTAAATTTTTATAGAGATGAACAAAGAGGAAAAAAGTAAACAAATTGCATATTTAACTGAAAAGATAAGTAATGCTAGTGTGTTTTATTTAGCAGATACTTCAGAGTTAAGTGCTGACGATACTAGCAAGTTAAGAAGAAGATGTTTTAAAGGAGATGTTTCTTTAGAAGTGGTTAAAAACACTTTAGTAAAGAAAGCAATGGAAAGTATCGAAGGAAAAGATATGTCACCATTTTATGAGCTACTTAAAGGACAAACTTCTTTAATGATTAGCGATAAAGGAAATGAGCCTGCTAAGATTATAAAGGAATTCAGAAAGAAAAGTGATAAGCCTGTTTTAAAAGGTGCTTTTGTTGAAGAAGCTATCTTTATTGGAGACGACCAAATTGATATGTTGGTTAGCCTTAAATCAAAAGAAGAGCTTATTGGAGATATTATTACACTTCTTCAATCGCCTGCTAAAAATGTTATTTCTGCTCTTAATTCAGGAGGAAGTACTATCGCAGGATTGGTTAAAACATTATCAGAAAGATAAAAGATATTTTTTCTTAAGTTCTGTTCATTTGAACGGATGCTTCTCTTGAGAAAAGACAATAAATAAAATAGAAATAAATTAATAAATAAGAAAAATGGCAGATTTAGCAAAATTAGCAGAAGAATTAGTGAATTTAACTGTAAAAGACGTTCAAGAATTGGCAACAATTTTAAAAGACGAATATAACATTGAACCAGCAGCAGCTGCAGCAGTAATGGCTGGACCAGCAGCAGGTGGAGGTGAAGCAGCAGAAGAAAAAACTGAATTTGATGTAATCTTAAAAGCAGCAGGAGGTTCTAAATTAGCAGTTGTGAAATTGGTAAAAGAATTAACTGGATTAGGTCTTAAAGAAGCAAAAGATATGGTAGATGGAGCACCAACTACTATTAAAGAAGCTGTTTCTAAAGATGAAGCTGAAGGATTAAAAACTTCATTAGAAGAGGCTGGAGCTGAAGTTGAAGTTAAGTAATAACTACACTCCAAACACTATTGGTTTAGGTGCTTTTTGCATCTAAACCTTTTGTTGTTTCTATGAGTAGCTAAATGCTTTTAGAGGCAAGTAAAACATGGTAAGCTAGCGTCAAGTTATTGATCGCTAGTGATTAAGCTAAAGGTTTAATCAGAAATATTTAGAATATTTACGACTGAAATCAACATTTTAAATGGCTAATATAAAGTTCGACCCAATTAGAGTAAATTTCTCTACCAATCAAAATAAATTTGATTACCCAGATTTCTTAGAAATCCAACTAGAATCGTTCACAAACTTTTTTCAACTAGAAACCGTTCCAGACAGAAGAGCTGACGAAGGACTTTTTAAAGTTTTTAGTGAAAATTTCCCAATAACAGATACACGTAACCAATTTGTCTTGGAATTTATCGATTATTTCGTAGATCCACCAAGATATTCAATTACTGAATGTATCGATAGAGGATTAACTTATAGTGTTCCTCTTAAAGCAAAATTAAAATTATATTGTACTGATCCAGAACATGAAGATTTTGAAACTATAGTTCAAGATGTGTATTTAGGAACAATTCCTTACATGTCACCTAAAGGTTCATTTATTATCAATGGAGCTGAACGTGTTATTGTTTCACAATTACACAGATCACCAGGTGTATTCTTTGGTCACAGTACTCACGCAAATGGAACAAAATTATATTCTGCCAGAGTAATTCCATTTAAAGGTTCTTGGATTGAATTTGCTACGGATATCAATGATATCTTATATGCTTATATCGATAGAAAGAAAAAGCTTCCTGTTACAACTCTTTTAAGAGCAATAGGATTTGAAACTGATAAAGATATTTTAGAAATATTTGACCTTGCACACGAAGTAAACGTGAGCAAAAGTTCTAAGAAAAAACTAGTAGGTTCTAAACTTGCTGCAAGAGTTCTTAAAACATGGGTTGAAGATTTCGTAGATGAAGATACAGGTGAAGTTGTTTCGATTGAAAGAAACGAAGTTGTTCTTGATAGAGATATCGTTTTAACTGAAGAAAATATTGACCTTATTATAGAAGAAGGTGTAAAGAAAGTTATTATTAATAAAGAAGACATCACTGCTTCTAATTTCTCAATAATTTATAACACACTTCAAAAAGATACTTCTAACTCTGAAAAAGAAGCTGTAGAACATATCTATAGACAATTAAGAAATGCTGAACCACCAGATTTGGATACAGCAAGAGGAGTTATTGATAAATTATTTTTCTCTGAAGCTAGATATGATTTAGGTGAAGTAGGAAGATATAGAATTAATAAAAAGTTAGGTACTGATTTAGGAATGGACCAAAGAGTTCTTACTAGACAAGATATCATTAACATAATTAAGTATTTAATTGAGTTGATTAATGCGAAAGCAGAAATTGATGATATTGATCACTTAAGTAATAGACGTGTTAGAACAGTTGGTGAACAATTGTATAACCAATTTGGAGTGGGACTTGCAAGAATGTCAAGAACTATCCGTGAGAGAATGAACGTAAGAGATAATGAGGTGTTCACACCTGCTGATTTGATTAATGCTAAAGCATTATCATCAGTTATCAATTCGTTCTTTGGAACTAACCAATTATCTCAGTTTATGGATCAAACGAATCCATTAGCAGAGGTTACACACAAAAGAAGACTATCTGCCCTTGGTCCTGGTGGACTTTCAAGAGAAAGAGCAGGATTTGAGGTAAGAGATGTTCACTATACACACTACGGTAGATTGTGTACTATTGAAACACCTGAAGGACCAAACATTGGTCTTATTTCTTCACTTTGTGTTTACGCAAAAATTAACAAACTTGGATTTATAGAAACTCCTTATTGGGAGATTGAAAAAGGAAAAGTTCAATTAGATAAAGGACCTGTTTATTTAAGTGCTGAAGAAGAAGATAACACGATTATCGCACAGTTGAACACTGAAATAGATAAGAAAGGTAACTTTAAAACTGATGAAGTTAAAGCAAGATTAGAAGGAGATTTTCCATTGGTAGATCCAAGTACATTGAAATATATGGATGTAGGAGCTAACCAAATTGCATCTATTGCAGCCTCATTAATTCCATTCTTGGAGCATGATGATGCCAACAGAGCACTTATGGGATCGAACATGCAGAGACAAGCTGTTCCTTTAATGATTCCTAACTCACCAATTGTAGGTACAGGAATTGAAGGATTAGTTGCAAGAGACTCAAGAACACTTATTAATGCAGAAGCTGATGGTGTTGTTGATTATGTTGACTCTAGTAAAATTATTATCGAATACAATAGAAACGCAGTTGAACAACTTGTTTCATTTGAAGGAGATAAAAAGGAATACAATTTAATTAAATTCCAAAAGACTAACCAGAATACTACTATTAACTTGAAGCCATTGGTTAAAGTTGGTGAAAAAGTAAAAAAAGGTCAGATTTTATCTGAAGGTTATGCAACTCAAAAAGGAGAATTGGCTATTGGTCAAAACTTGAAAGTAGCATTTATGCCTTGGAAAGGATATAACTTTGAGGATGCGATTGTAATTTCTGAAAGAGTTGTAAGAGACGATATCTTTACTTCTTTGCACATTGACGAATATACTCTTGAAGTTAGAGATACTAAAAGAGGATTGGAAGAGTTGACAGCTGATATTCCTAACGTAAGTGAGGAAGCAACTAAAAACTTGGATGAAAACGGAATTATCCGTGAAGGTGCTGAGATTAAAGAAGGAGATATATTAATAGGTAAGATTACTCCAAAAGGAGAATCAGATCCTTCTCCAGAAGAAAAATTATTGAGAGCTATCTTTGGTGACAAAGCTGGTGATGTAAAAGATGCTTCTTTAAAAGCTTCTCCATCATTAAGAGGAGTTGTTGTAAACAAGAAGTTATTTTCAAGATCAGTAAAAGATAGAAAATCTAGAGCAGCAGATAAAGCACTATTATTAGAGATTGAAGCAGAATATAATAAAGATTATGCTTCACTTAAAAATATCTTAATAGAAAAGATTTTATTGATAATTGATGGTAACAAGAGTGCTGGAGTTTTCAATAACTACAAAGAAGAGGTAATTAAAAAAGGAATTAAAATTTCTACTAAGAACCTTGAAAAAGTAGACTTTACTATTATTAGTTCTGATAACTGGACTAAAGACGAAGAAATCAATAGTCAAGTTTCGAGAGTACTTCATAACTTTAATATTAAAGCAAATGACTTACTTGGAGCTCACAAGAGAAGACAATTTAAAATTACTGTAGGTGATGAACTTCCAAATGGAATTATCAAACTTGCTAAAGTTTATATTGCTAAGAAAAGAAAGCTTAAAGTAGGAGATAAGATGGCAGGACGTCACGGAAACAAAGGTATTGTATCAAGAATCGTAAGAGATGAAGATATGCCTTTCTTAGATGACGGAACACCAGTAGATATTGTTCTTAACCCACTTGGTGTACCATCAAGGATGAACTTAGGTCAGATATATGAAACTGTTCTAGGATGGGCAGGAGAAAAGTTAGGTAAAAAGTTTGCAACACCAATTTTTGATGGAGCAACTATAGATCAAATTAACGAGTACACTGATGAAGCTGGAGTACCAAGATATGGTAAAACATACTTGTATGATGGAGGTTCAGGAGAACGTTTTGATCAACCTGCAACAGTAGGAATTATCTACATGCTGAAATTAAGTCACATGGTAGATGATAAGATGCACGCAAGATCAATCGGACCATACTCGCTTATTACACAACAACCACTTGGAGGAAAAGCTCAATTTGGGGGTCAAAGATTTGGAGAGATGGAAGTTTGGGCACTTGAAGCATTTGGAGCAGCTCACATTTTGAGAGAAATATTAACAGTGAAATCTGATGATGTTTACGGAAGAATGAAGACTTACGAAGCTATTGTAAAAGGGGACAATATACCAGAACCTGGAATTCCAGAATCATTCAATGTATTATTACATGAATTGAAAGGATTAGGGTTGACAATGACTTTAGATTAATTTTTTAACACTTTATAAAAACAACTGTAAACTATGTCGTACAGGAGAAATAACCAACAAGAACAAAAAAAGTTCAGTAAAATAACTATCAGTCTGTCCTCTCCAGAAACTATTTTGGAAAGTTCACACGGAGAAGTATTGAAGCCAGAGACTATCAATTACAGAACTTACAAGCCAGAAAGAGATGGATTGTTTTGTGAAAGAATTTTTGGACCAGTAAAAGATTACGAATGTTACTGTGGTAAATACAAGAGAATTAGATATAAAGGAATCGTTTGTGATAGATGTGGAGTTGAAGTTACTGAGAAAAAGGTAAGAAGAACTAGAACAGGTCACATTGCATTAGTAGTTCCTGTAGCTCATATTTGGTATTTTAAATCGTTACCAAACAAAATTGGTTACTTATTAGGATTACCAACAAAGAAACTAAACCAGATTATTTATTACGAGCGTTATGCAGTAATACAAGCAGCTGGTGCAGTAAATGAAGAAGGAGAACCAGTTCAATTTATGGACTTCCTTACGGAAGAAGAATACTTGGACATAATGGAGAAAATGGGTAGAGAGAATCAACAATTAGATGATTCTGACCCAAATAAATTCATTGCAAAGATGGGAGCTGAAGCTCTTTACGATTTGCTTAAAGGATTAGATTTAAATGAATTGTCTTATAACTTAAGACATCAAGCAAATACTGAAACTTCGCAACAAAGAAAAGCGGAGGCACTTAAGAGATTACAAGTTGTGGAAGGAATGAGAGGAGCAATTAATGCTTCTGTTGAAAACCGACCAGAATGGATGATCGTTAAGGTTGTTCCAGTAATTCCACCAGAATTGAGACCATTGGTACCATTAGATGGAGGGAGATTTGCAACATCAGATTTAAATGATTTATACAGAAGAGTTATTATCAGAAACAATCGTTTAAAAAGATTGATAGAGATAAAAGCTCCAGAAGTAATCTTAAGAAATGAAAAAAGAATGCTACAGGAATCTGTAGATTCTTTATTTGATAACTCAAGAAAATCAAGTGCAGTTAAAGCTGACGGAAACAGACCATTGAAATCACTTTCTGATTCATTGAAAGGAAAATCTGGACGTTTCAGACAGAACTTACTTGGAAAAAGGGTTGATTATTCTGCAAGATCTGTAATTGTTGTAGGACCTAACTTGAAATTACACGAATGTGGTATTCCTAAAGGAATGGCTGCTGAGCTTTACAAGCCTTTTATTATCCGTAAGATGATTGAAAGAGGGATTGTAAAAACTGTAAAATCTGCTAAGAAAATAGTTGATGCTAAAGATCCTGTAGTTTGGGATATTTTAGAAAATGTTTTGAAAAATCACCCAGTATTATTAAACAGGGCTCCAACTCTTCACAGACTTGGTATTCAAGCATTCCAACCTAAATTGATTGAAGGAAAAGCAATTAGACTTCACCCATTAGTTTGTACAGCATTTAATGCCGATTTTGATGGAGATCAAATGGCGGTTCACTTGCCACTTTCAAATGCGGCAATTCTTGAAGCGCAATTATTGATGCTTGCATCACACAACATCTTGAACCCTGCAAATGGAGCACCAATTACGGTACCATCTCAGGATATGGTTTTAGGTCTTTATTACATTACTAAATTAAAGAGATCTACACCAGAAGAAGAGATTTATGGAGAAGACAAAATATTTTACTCTCCTGAAGAAGTTGTAATCGCATATAACGAGAAAAAATTACACTTGCATGCTGCCATTAAGGTAAGAACGCATGATGTTGAAAATGGAGAAGCTGTTACTAAATTAATCGATACCACTTGTGGTAGAGTATTATTTAATGCACTTGTTCCTGTAGAAGTTGGATACATAAACGAAGTACTTACTAAAAAATCTTTAAGAGATATTATAGGTAAAGTATTAAAGATTTGTGGAGTATCTAAAACTGCTGAATTCCTTGATTTAATTAAGGAAATGGGTTATACCAATGCCTTTAAAGGAGGATTATCTTTTAACTTGGATGATATTATCATACCAAAAGAAAAAGATATCCTGGTAAACAAAGCTCAAACAGAAGTTACTGAAGTAATGGAGAACTATAACTTAGGTCTTATTACAAACAATGAGAGATATAATCAGATTATTGATATCTGGACGCATACAAACTCAAGATTGACTCATATCTTAATGGATCAATTGAAAAATGATAACCAAGGTTTCAACTCTATTTATATGATGTTTGATTCTGGAGCAAGGGGATCAAAAGAGCAAATTCGTCAGTTATCAGGAATGAGGGGATTGATGGCTAAGCCACAAAAATCTGGTGCAACAAGTCAGCAAATTATTGAAAACCCAATTCTATCTAACTTTAAGGAAGGTCTTTCTGTATTGGAGTACTTTATTTCAACTCACGGAGCCAGAAAAGGTCTTGCAGATACAGCATTGAAAACGGCTGATGCAGGTTACTTAACAAGAAGATTAGTAGATGTATCTCAAGATGTTATCATTAATCAAGAAGATTGTGGAACATTAAGAGGTATTAATGTTACTGCACTTAAGAAAAATGATGAAGAAGTAGAATCATTGTACAACAGAATAGTTGGACGTGTATCTGTATTTAAATTAAAGCACCCTAAAACTGATGAAATAGTAGCAGTTGAAGGAGAAGAAATTACTGAAGAAGTAGCTCAATTAATCATTGATGCAGGTATTGATGATGTTGAAGTTAGATCTGTATTAACTTGTGAGTTGAAGAGAGGAGTTTGTGCTAAATGTTACGGAAGAAACCTTTCTACATCAAGAATGGTGAAAGTTGGAGAAACTGTAGGAGTTATTGCTGCCCAATCAATTGGAGAGCCAGGAACACAGTTAACACTTAGAACATTCCACGTAGGGGGAACAGCATCTAACATTGCAGATGAAAATAAGTTACAAGCTAAATATGATGGTCTTTTAGAAATAGAAGAATTAAAAACTATTGATACCAAAGGTAAAGATGGACAAGATCAGGTAGTTGTAATTGGACGTTCAGCTGAAATGAAAATTATTGATCCTAAAACAGGAGTTACTTTGGCAACAAATAACATTCCTTATGGATCATTCTTAGAGGCGAAGAACAACACTAAGATTTCTAAAGATGATGTGATTTGTACTTGGGATCCATATAACGCAGTAATCGTTACTGAATCTAAAGGGGTTATTTCTTTCGAGAATATAGAAGAAGGAATCACATTTAGAGAAGAAGTAGATGAGCAAACTGGATTTGCCGACAAAGTTGTAACAGATACTAAGGATAAAAAGAAAACTCCTATTATCAGAGTTATGGATTCTAAAAAGAATATCATAAAGAGTTATAACATTCCGGTAGGAGCACACATTAATGTAGCTGATAACGAAAAAGTAGATGCAGGAAGAATTCTTGTTAAGATACCTAGAGTTTCTGGTAAAACAGGAGATATTACAGGGGGTCTACCAAGAATTACTGAGCTATTTGAAGCACGTAACCCATCTAATCCAGCAGTAGTTTCTGAGATTGACGGTATTGTTTCTTTCGGTAAGATAAAAAGAGGAAAGAGAGAGATTATTGTAGAATCAAGAACTGGAATTGTAAAGAAATATGCAGTTTCATTGTCTAAACACATCTTGGTTCAAGAAAATGATTTCGTGAGAGCAGGAATGCAATTATCAGATGGAGCTATTACTCCAAAAAACATTCTTGAAATTAAGGGCCCAACAGCTGTTCAAGAGTATATTGTAAACGAAGTACAAGAAGTATATAGATTACAAGGGGTAAAAATTAATGACAAGCACTTTGAAGTAATTGTTCGTCAGATGATGAGAAAAGTAGAGATCATTGATGCTGGAGACTCTAAATTCCTAGAAAAACAATCGGTTGATAAAATTAAATTTATCGCAGAAAATGATCGTATTTGGGGAATGATGGTAGTTGAAGAAGCAGGAGACTCAGACGTATTGAAAGCAGGACAAATTATTTCTGCAAGAAAACTAAGAGATGAAAACTCTAACATTAAGAGAAAAGATGGAAAATTAGTAGAAGCTAGAGAAGCTTTATCTGCTACATCTAGACCAATGTTACAAGGAATTACTAGATCTTCATTACAGACTGATAGTTTTATGTCGGCAGCTTCTTTCCAAGAAACTACCAAAGTATTGAACGAAGCAGCAGTAAGAGGAAAAGTAGATTACTTACAAGGACTGAAAGAAAACGTAATCGTAGGTCACTTAATCCCAGCAGGTACGGGAATGAGAAAATACGATAACATGGAAGTTATTTCAACTCATGTTGGAGAAACTCAGGAAGTTGTTGAAGAAACTACAGAAGAAGAAGCTCCAGAAGCTTAATTTCTTAAACTCAATAAAATTTAAAAAGCCTCAACTTGTTTGAGGCTTTTTTTTTACATTTACTTTATAAAAAATACGCTACTATGGAAGAACAAAATCAAGATCCAAACCAAATAAATATCGAATTATCAGAAGAAATCGCAGATGGGATTTATTCTAATTTAGCCATCATTACTCACTCACCTGCAGAATTTGTAGTTGATTTTGTAAGAATGTTACCAGGTACACCAAAGGCTAAGGTAAAGTCGAGAATTATACTTACTCCACAACATGCTAAAAGATTGATGAAAGCATTAATTGATAATGTGGGTAAATTTGAAACGGCACATGGAGTTATTAAGGATATAGATAATGGACCACAAGGAGGAATTCCTATGAATTTTGGTGGACCAACAACTCAAGCTTAAATTAATGAATAGGGGAGTAGTATTAAAAGGATTAGTATTTATTATTATAGCGATAATGATGGGTGCCTTTGGTGCTCACTATCTTGAAACTATTTTAAGACCTAAACAACTTAATGCATTAAAAACGGGTATTGATTATCAGCTGTATGCAGGAATAATTATGTTGGTATTGGGATTAAATTATAATGCTTTTAAATTCTCTATCAAGTTACCAGTTAATTTGTTTTTTATAGGTGCTTGTTGTTTTAGCCTTTCCTTGTACATTTTAAGTCTTTTTAATAAATCAGATATAGTGCATTACATTTGGCCTATTACACCAATAGGAGGTTTGTTAATGATACTTGGTTTAATCATTTTAAGCTATAAACTCATTAAAAAGAATTGACTTACAACTTATTGTAATAATTACAGTTAGTGGAAAACTCCAACTTTTTGTGGAAAAACAAAGTATTTTTCAAAGCATAATGTAATAATTAGCCTTAATTTTGTTGGATAATTTCAAAAAAAGAATATTTATGAATGAATTAGGATTAGTACCTAAAACTTCAAACCTAAAAGAACTAGGGCTTGGAAATATTGACAAAGCACACTGGAATTTAACTCCAGAGCAATTGACTCAAACTGCATTAGATTTGGGGCAAGGAAGATTGTCAGACACTGGAGCTCTCGTAATTAATACTGGCGAATTTACTGGAAGATCACCTAAGGACAGATTTATCGTTTGTGATGAGAAAACTGAAGAATCAGTTTGGTGGGGAGACATTAATATTAAATTTACTCCAGAAAACTTCGATAAATTACACGCAAAAATAAATGATTATTTAGCTGGTAAAGAAGTTTACATAAGAGATGCATACGCTTGTGCGGATGATAATTACAGATTGAACTTAAGAGTTGTAACTGAATTCCCTTGGTCTAACATGTTTGCTAGTAATATGTTTTTACGTCCAGAAAAAGCGGAGCTAGAAAACTTTAATCCAGAATGGCACGTAGTATGCGCACCAGGATTAATGGCAGTTGCAGCAGAAGATGGAACAAGACAACACAATTTTGCAGTAGTTAACTTCACTAAAAAAATGATTATAATTGGTGGAACTGGTTATACTGGTGAAATCAAAAAAGGAATTTTTTCTGTGTTGAACTTTATTCTTCCTCACGAAAAAAACACATTATCAATGCACTGTTCTGCCAATGTTGGTAAAGACGGAGATACTTCTGTATTCTTTGGTCTTTCGGGAACAGGAAAAACTACTTTATCTTCTGATCCAAACAGAAGATTAATTGGAGATGATGAACATGGATGGTCAAAAGACAGTGTGTTTAACTTTGAAGGAGGTTGTTACGCAAAAACTATTGACTTAACAGAAGAACAAGAGCCTCAAATTTATGGAGCGATTAAGTCTGGAGCTATTTTAGAAAACATTGGGTTCCAAGGAGATTCTAATATGCCAGATTATAGCGATACTACAATTACTCAAAACACAAGAGTATCGTATCCTATTCACCATATTGATAATATTATGGTTCCATCAATTGGTGGAGTACCAAAAAATATTTTCTTTTTAACTGCAGATGCTTTTGGAGTATTACCTCCAATCTCTAAGTTAACTTCTGGTCAAGCTATGTACCATTTTATTTCTGGCTATACTGCCAAAGTTGCAGGAACAGAAGCAGGAGTAACAGAGCCACAAACTGCATTTTCAGCTTGTTTTGGAGCACCTTTCTTACCTTTGCACCCAACTAAGTATGCCGAGATGTTAGGAGCTAAAATAGCAGAGTCAGACGTGAAAGTTTGGTTAATCAACACAGGATGGTCTGGTGGAGAATACGGAACAGGGAGTCGTATTAAATTAAAATACACAAGAGCAATGATTACAGCTGCTCTAGAAGGGAAACTTGATAATGTTGAATATACAACTCATGATGTATTCGGATTGGCAATGCCAAACGAATGTGAGAATGTACCAACTGAAATCCTTTCACCTAAGAACACTTGGGCAGATAAAGCTGCTTATGATGCAAAAGCAAATAGCTTAGCGACTAAGTTTGTTGCGAACTTCAAGCAATTTGAATCTGCTGCAAATGAAGAAATTATGGCTGCTGCTCCAAAGACAGGAGTTACTGCATAGGTTTTAATAAATAATTAGAATATTAAGGAGTTCATTTTAATGGACTCCTTTTTTTGTGCTTAGTATTACCTCAAATAATCTCTCTAGAGGAGAGATTATTTGAGGTGTATTATTTGGCGAGAGTTATTTAATGTATCATAGCATTACGCAATTGTTAAATTATAATTTGATTGAGAATTTATTCATAATTAAAGACTCTTAAATTTTTTATATGTTGTAACATCTCTAATAGTTTCAATTCCATAATTTCCAAATTTATCATCTTCTAGCCAGAATTTTGAAAGAGGAATATTTTGACAATGGAATATCCAAATATATCTGGGGTAAAAAGAATCTTTAACTATAATCTCTAATCCGTTATTAATAATTTTTGAACTATACCATTCCCAATTCTTTAAATTTTTCAAATCAGAAATAGAGGATTCTTGATTATATAGTAGATCATCATTATCAAAGTCAATCTCTTCCAATTGACTGATGAAATTTGAAATCTTTTTAGGTACTAAATCATTCCATTTGGGATCAGTTATTTTTAATGATTTGTTTTTTAAGAAATTGATTAACAATGTTTTTGATGTGGCAAGAACCTCTTTTGGATTTTTAATTCCTGTAATCTTAATTTTTGTCTTCTTGCCTTTAGGTATTTTGCCTTTATTGTTATTTTTAATTCTTTCTATCTCCATATTTTAAACATTATCCTTAAGATTTCAAATCATTATATTGTTACCTGGTGCTCGTTTAGCGATAGCGTAACGAGTATCTATTTTATCTATTCGTTTCCAAACGAATATAAATAAATAAAACAACTAGTTTAACGAGAATATTACTATTTCATAATAAAACTCAGTATAATTGGCGTTACAAATACCAATATAAGTTTAGGAGCGCATCTCCGTTTCACTCAGAGAAGCCTCATCTCTTGCGGGATTACCTATGACTCGTGGAGCATCACTTAAATCAAAATAAACTCCACAAAAAAAAGCTCCAAACCTTAGGCTTGGAGCTTTTCAACTAAAAGGAAATACTTATTCCTTAGTAATTCACTTTAAATTCTACTCTTCTGTTAAGTTTTCTTCCAGCAGCAGTATTGTTGTCTGCTCTAGGATTAGAGATTCCATAACCTTCTGAAGTCATTCTTGAAGCATCTAAACCATCTTTAATAAGGTATGCTTTGGCAGCAGCAGCTCTTGCTTTAGATAACCTTAAGTTTCCTGAAGCGCTTCCTGTATTATCAGTATATCCACTTATCATTAATTTATAAGAAGGATTAGCTATCATTATTTTTGCTACGTTATCTAATACGGCATATGATTTTGGTTGTATAACAGACGAACCAGATTTGAAAAATAATCCTTCCATAGCTTGAGCTAAAACTTTTTTCACTTCATCATCTACTTGAGGACATCCACTATTAGCAGCAATTCCAGCAACTGTAGGACATTTATCTACGTTATCAGCAATTCCATCTTTATCTCCATCTGGGCAACCACTTACAGTTCCAAAAACAGTAGGACATTTGTCTACAGCATCTTTTACTCCGTCACCATCTTTATCATCATTTGCTTTTGGACAACCATTAATTTCTCCTGCAACAGTAGGACATTTATCTTCACTATCCTGAAATCCGTCACCATCAGTATCTGGACAACCTTTGAATTTTGCAATTCCTGCAGTTGAAGGACACACATCATCAGAATCTTTAATTCCATCATTATCACTATCTGGACATCCAGCAAATTTTGCTAAACCTTTCACAGTAGGACAATCATCTTTATCATCAGCAACTCCATCACCATCTTTATCAGTAATAGCAGTTCTTGCTCCTAAATCACCATAGTTGTTTACTTCAAATTGATCAAATCCTCTCCATTTGTTAGTACTGTGGTCAATAATCAATGGAATAAATCCTGCAATTCCACCACCAATAGCAATATCACCAACTACATACTTAGGAAGTATTCTTCCTTCTAATGTGTAAGATTTGGTTTCGTAACCATCAGTTTTGTATTCTATTTTGTGGGCTTCTTTAGTCTCTACAGATACAGTTACAGGAGAATTACCTACACTTTCTCCATCAATAAACACTTCTGCGTTAGGAGGTTGGGTTGTAAACGTAACATCTTGCTGAGTGTTTTTTCTCATGATAGTAGCACAGCTAGCTAAAAGAGCAATGGCAAGAAATAAGGGGATTAATTTTTTTATAGTTATAATTCTTTGGTTTACTTAAATTTACTTTAAATAAGTATCTTGACAAAAAAAAGAACTAAATATTGTTAAAATGAATATTAAGAGTGGATTGTTAATTATTTTTATTCTTCTGTTAACTTGCAGATTAATAGGGCAGGAGGATACAACAAAAGGGAAATTTTTCTTTGCAGTTGATTTGGGGTATGAGGTTCCAAATAACACATATGCCAGTTTTTTGAACGGAAATCATATTTTTGGTGCTGATAGAGTTTTGTCTTTTCCTCAAAATAGACAACAAATTGAACAGACTCTGGGTTATCCTATTTTGGGATGGGAGTACTCTCAAAACCTAACTTATCAACCAACTATTTTTACTGGAGTCAATTTAGGATATAGGATTAATGAAGAGTACTCTATAATAATGAAGTTCGATATTGCTATTTTACGTTTTGCAACTCCTTTTATTATTGAATTAAACAATCCTAGAAATTTCACTGGAGAGTTTGAACAGGCAACTATTTCTGCTCGAGAGCAAAGGTTTTGGTATTCCTTAGGATTAGAAAAGAAGTTTGACACAGAAATTCCTCAGCTTAAACCATACGTTTCTGGTGGTGCTAGTTTCAATTTTATTCAACTGGAACAGCACGAATTAGTAATAAGAAACCTTAGGTATAACATAATGAGAGTTAATACCAATCAAGGATTAATATTACAACAAGTTCAAGGATTTGGTTATGGAGTGTTTGCAGAAGCTGGGGCGGCTTATAAACTAAACGATAAGTTCACTGTGTCATTAGGAGGAAACTTCAACTTACAGTCTAATAAAGACTATGTAGATAAGCTTATATTTAACACTAATTACAATACAGCTTTGATAGAAAAAGCGAATAAATTTCTGCCAAGTTTCAATGCATATTTCCGATTGATGTGGAACTAGTTGCATTCCTTTTGATTATTACTGTTAATTGCTTTATTTTTACTGAAACAAAAAGTAAAAACAACTTATTTTGAAATATAATTTAAGCGAAATAACAGAAGTAATTCGTAACCGAAGAACTATTTATCCAGAGCAATATTCTGACAGAAAAATTCACAGAGAAATTGTGGAGGATATATTGAATAATGCTATTTGGGCTCCAACCCACGGTAATACTCAACCATGGAGATTTATGGTGTACATGGAAGACTCTAAAATAGAGCTTTCAGATTTTTTATCAGGTTTGTACAAAGAAAAATTTACTGGAGAAGATTTTAATGAAGCGAAGTATAATAAACTAAAGAATCGTCCTTTAAAATCATCAGTAGCTATTGCACTTGTAATGAGCAGAGAGCCAGATGGAAAGATTATAGAACTGGAAGAGATTGAAGCTGTATCTTGTGCAGTTCAAAATATGTATTTAACCTGTACAGCCTATGGAATTGGTGGATTTTGGTCTACTCCAAAGCTTGCTTACGGCAAAGAAATGCATGAGTTTTTGGAACTAAAAGAGGGGGAGAAATGTTTAGGTGTTTTTTACATGGGATACCCTGCAATTGACTGGCCAAAAGGACAAAGAAAACCAATAGAATACTCTACAACCTGGAAATAATATGTATCATATTTTACCAAATTATAACGAACATCCAACTGATCCTAATTACCTAGTATTTAGTTTTAGGCATGATAAAATGGCCGAATATTTTGGACAAAGGTTAGAAGAAGAGGAAGTGAAGTTTGAAAAAGACACTGACGAAACTAACTACGGAAAAACAATTCATTATTATGCCATTAGACAGCATAACAGAGAAAAAGCGATAAAAGTAAATCTAGAAACTTGGGCTAAATTTAGAAAGCCATTTTTTCATAAGTCAGGAGTTAAAATTGGGCTATGGCTGTTTATGCTAAGTTTAATATCTTTGGCTATAATTGGATTCATAAAAAATTAAGAAAACATGTTACAATTGATAGAAGTAACCTCCGAATTGGGAGCTGGAACAAGAGGAGCAAGTTTAGGAGTTGGAGCTCTTAAAGTAGCTGCATTTAATAGTGGTTCTAGTTTTTTTTCTGATTATAAAGCTGTAGAAGTGCCAAACTTCAACCAGCATCTTTTTACTCCTAATACAACACCTTCTGCAATTAGGATAGAGTATATTACAAAGGAGTTTAATGAAGTTTTTAATACTGTTAAAAATGAATTGAACAACAATAGTTTTCCTTTTATTTTGGCAGGAGATCATTCAACTGCAGCAGCTACAATATCTGGAATTCAAGAAGCGAATAAAGGAAAAAGATTAGGTGTAATATGGGTAGATGCTCATGCAGATTTGCATTCTCCTTTTACTTCTCCATCGGGTAATGTTCATGGAATGCCATTGGCAATTGCTTGCGGAATAGATAATCTATCTCAAAAAGTAAATGATGTTTTACCTAAAGTAGAAGAATACTGGAATGGGCTTAAGTCATTAAGTAAAGAATCACTATCAACTAAAGATTTAGTTTTTATTGGTGTAAGAGATACCGAAGCGCCAGAAGATTATTTAATAGAGAGCGAAGGAATAAAGAATTTTAAAGTAGAGGAAGTTATTAAAGTAGGAGGAAAGGAAATTGCTCTTCAAACGTTAAATCTATTATCAGCTTGCGACATTATTTATGTTTCATTTGATGTAGATAGTATGGATCCAGTGGAAGTATCTCATGGAACTGGTACTCCAGTTTCTGGAGGAATTCCAGTTAAAGAAGTAAAAGAGATACTAAATACTTTTGCAGCAAGTGAAAAACTTGTAGCCTTTGAAACTGTAGAAGTGAATCCTGCTTTAGATGAGAAAAAAAATAAAATGGCAGAAACTACTTTACCAATTATTGAGGAAGTAGCTTCCATAATTGCAAATAGATTATAGACAACTTATCGGCTTTTGAGTCGTATAAATATAGATGATAAGAGTGATGAAAGAGTTTAAGTTTAGAGTGTTAATCGATACCTTAGAAGAAGAGAATGCTTTTAGAGATATCTCAATAGATAGCTCTTACAGTTTTGAAATGTTGCATGAAGCAATTATTGTTGCTTTTGAATTTGGAGGAGGTCAAATGGCATCTTTTTACCTGAGTAACGAAGATTGGGACAAAGGACAGGAAATAGGATTAATGGACATGACGGGCGAAAAATCAGACTTCGCTTCAATGACTGAGACGCTAATTTCGGATAAAGTAGACAAGGTAAATCAAAAGCTACTTTATGTATATGATTTTCTTACCATGTGGTGCTTTTTTGTAGAATTGGTTGAGATTAATGAGTTGTCTCCAGTAAAGCAATATCCAATGCTTGAGCTTGAATACGGTAAGGCTCCTGCAGAAAACTCTAAACAGATAGAAATATCGGAGGACATGGATTTTTATGAGGATGAAGAAGACGAAGAAGATGAGAACAATCCTTTTAGCGAATTTGAAAATATAGATAATTACGATTTTTAATGATAAACAAGATAACCATATTACTAACTTTTTTTTTTTTAAGCATATTTTCATTTGCTCAAGAAACGAATATTGTTGAAGGTGAATTACTTGTATTATTGAACAAAGAAATTAGCGTAGAGTCTTTTAATAAAGAGTTAAATGCTAATTACCCTCAGTTACAACTTTCTGTAAAAAAGGTAATCTCAAAAAGATTAAATGTTTGGTTATTGAATTACAATTCCTCAAATGTTAATTCAGATTTAGCATTAGAACTTGTTAACTCATCTGCAAATACTATTATAACCCAATTTAATCACACTCAATTAGAACTAAGAGGAGATACCTGCTCAATAGATTCTAGTTTTACTGATCAATGGGGAATGGAGAATTTTGGTCAATCGGGTGGTATTGCTGGAGCAGATATTCACGCATGTGAAGCTTGGGGAATTACAACACAATTAACCACAGCTTTAGGAGATACAATAGTGGTAGCCGTAATTGATGATGGCTTTTATTTGGATCATCAGGATATAGATTTTTTTAAAAACTATTCTGAAATTCCTAATAATGGAATTGATGATGATGGAAACGGATATATTGATGATGTAAGTGGATGGAATGTTTATAATGATACACATGCTATTACATCTAGAAGACATGGGACTATGGTTTCAGGAATAATTGGGGCAAAAGCCGATTTAGTAGGAGTTACAGGAGTTAATTGGGGATTAAAAATATTACCAATACAAGGTAGTTCAACATTAGAATCAACAGTTTTAGAATCTTATTCTTATGTTTTAGAGATGAGAGCATTATATGATTCTACAAATGGAGCAAAAGGAGCTTACGTAGTTGCTACAAATTCTAGTTTTGGTAGAGATAATGCCAACTCAGCTAGTTATCCTCTTTGGTGTGCTTTTTACGACTCTTTAGGAGCTTATGGTATATTAAGTGCTACTGCAACATCAAATAGTAATATTCATGTAGATATAAGTGGAGACATGCCAACAACATGTGTTAGTGATTACATGATTGCTGTAACTAATACTGATAGAAACGATACTAAAGTAACTGCAGGATTTGGAGCAACAAGTATTGATATTGGTGCACCAGGAACCTCAATAAAATCTTCAGCACCATATTTAGGAGTTCCTTATTCAAATGCTTTTTCATACAGCTCAGGTTCTGGAACATCATTTTCAACTCCACTTGTGGCTGGTTCTATCGCATTTATGTATGCAGCAGCTTGTACTCAGTTTATGACTGATTATAAAGCCAACCCTAGTTTACTAGCTCTAGAAGTGAAAGATATTATTCTTGAGAATGGAGATTCTTTAGCTTCTTTGTTAGGTATTACAACCACAGGTAAACGATTAAATTTGTATAAATCAGCTGTTAAAGTTCGTACAGATGGTAGATGTAGTTTAACTTCTGTAAAAGAAATTTTAGCTTCTAAAGCAGAGTTAGAAGTGTATCCTAATCCTAATAATGGTGAATTTAATTTAAAACTAACTGATTTTGAATTAGGCGAATATCAAATGGAAATATATGATATAACAGGAAAGTTAGTAACAGCTAAACAATTAATTGTAAACTCTGATGAAGCTTTAATTCAAATAAATCAAGAATCACAAATGGATAAAGGAATGTATGTTTTGTGCTTGAAATCAAATTTACTCCCAACAAAAACTATCAGGTTTATTGTTCAGTAAATTTATTTAGTACCATCATTAGTTTATAAAAAAATAATATGTTTTCATAAAGAAAAGTGCAACTTTCATCCTCATTCTCATACATTTAAAAATATTTATTCATAATTTAATACCAATAATAAAACTTATCAATGAAAAAATTAATTATCGCACTTAGTGCACTTGCAATTATCACATCATGTACGAAAGAGCCAGCTGATGTAACACCATCAAAAACAGTAGAAACTAAAACTAACTTTTTGTTTA
>Ga0307998_1000235_pt1 | contig 31847 bp, 24 predicted proteins | sample Davwhametageno37_FD_203147 | JGI IMG/M metagenome (GOLD analysis project Ga0307998, IMG submission 203147) | Marine microbial communities from Davis Island wharf, Antarctic Ocean - #37 | ecosystem: Environmental > Aquatic > Marine > Unclassified | place: Antarctic Ocean: Davis Island wharf... | reverse complement strand
AGAAGGATTTTATTGTCTTTTGTGATTTTTCTTAGGAAGTTGAGGTACTCGACATCTTGAACCAACAATCCATTATTTGCTGGGATGGGTTCAATAATAATACACGCTAAATCGTGTCCATGTTCTGCGATGGCTTGCTCAATTGCCTCTTTGTTATTTAGAGGAGCCACTAAAGTTTCATTCACATAAGCCTCTGGAATTCCTGCTGAGGAGGAAGTTCCTAAAGTCACTAATCCCGAACCTGCATTCACTAATAGGGCGTCTAAGTGACCATGATAACATCCTTCAAATTTTAAGATTTTGTTTTTTCCTGAATAACCTCTAGCCACGCGAACTGCAGACATTACAGCCTCTGTTCCAGAACTAGTAAATCGAATTTTTTCAATGAATCGATTGTTTGAAATAATTAAATCTCCCAATTCATTTTCCAATTGCGTTGGAGCACCAAAAGAAGTTCCTTTATCCAATGCATTTACAATTGCATCTCTAACTCCTCTATTATTATGTCCAAGAATTAGGGGCCCCCAAGAGCAGCAGAAATCAATGTATTCGTTTCCATCAACGTCATAAATGTGGCAGCCATCTCCACGATCAATAAAAATCGGGTCGCCTTTCACTGAGCGAAATGCACGTACAGGTGAATTAACCCCACCAGGAAATAAATCTTTTGCTTTCGAATATAGTTTGTCTGAATTTTCTCTAATCATGGCTTTGAAGTCCTTTTGTTTATTAGGCTTTACTAATTTTGAGGTTTGCAAAAATAACCTTATTAAAGGGACAAAAAAGTAGTCGAATGGATTTCAAATGGGATAAAGATTTTGCTAAAGAATTAGATAATAACGATAAGCTAAAATCGTACAGGGACGAATTTATTTTTCCTCAGCACAATGGAGAAAACTGTGTTTACTTCACAGGAAACAGTTTAGGACTTCAGCCAAAAGGCGCGAAAGCTGCTTTGCAGCAAGAATTGGACGACTGGGGAAAGTACGGTGTTGAAGGTCATTTCGAAGCTAAGAATCCATGGTTTGCCTATCACGAAATGTTTGCTGAACCACTTTCTAAAATCGTTGGAGCAAAGCCTATGGAAGTTGTAGCAATGAACGGATTGACCACCAATTTGCATTTGATGATGGTCTCTTTTTATCGTCCAACTAAAGAACGTTTCAAAATAATTTGCGAAGGCAAAGCCTTTCCTTCTGATCAATACGCACTGGAAACACAGGTAAAACATCACGGATTAAATCCAGATGAAGTTTTGGTGGAACTTGAGCCAAGAGAAGGAGAACATACCATAAGAACCGAAGATGTTTTAAAAGCCATTGAGGAAGTGGGTGATGAATTAGCACTTATAATGATAGGTGGTGTAAATTACTACACAGGTCAAGTTTTCGATATGAAAACCATTACCGCTGCAGGTCAAAAACAAGGAGCTTATGTTGGTTGGGATTTAGCGCATGGAGCGGGAAATGTTACGCTTGAATTACACGATTGGAATGTTGATTTTGCTTGCTGGTGTTCTTACAAATATTTGAACTCTGGCCCAGGAAGTATTGCTGGCGTTTTTGTCCATGAAAGACATTGCAATAATCCAGAATTACCTCGATTTGCGGGTTGGTGGGGTCACGACAAGGAAACACGATTTTTAATGGAAAAAGGGTTTAATCCTATTCGTTCTGCTGAATCATGGCAGTTGAGTAATGCTCCCGTATTGGCAATGGCAGTGCATAAAGTTGCGATTGATTTACATTCTAAAATTGGAATGACAGCCTTACGGGAAAAATCTCAAAAACTGACGAGTTATCTTGAGTTTTGCATTCAGCAAATTTCTGATAAACAACCAAATGCAATATTTGAAATTATTACTCCAAGTAACCCTGATGAAAGAGGCGCCCAATTATCAATATTGGTTCATGGTAAGGGAAAACAGCTATTCGATTACTTGACAAAACAAGGCGTAATTGCTGATTGGAGAGAACCGAATGTTATTCGAATTGCTCCAGTGCCAATTTATAATTCGTTTGAAGATTGCTATCGGTTCTCAGAAGTGTTAAATTCGGCTGTTGAATCCTAATAATCTATGGCAATAGTAATTGAAACAGAGCGATTTTTAATGCGTGAACTTAAAACCACGGATGCTAATATGTTCTATTCGTTAAATTTTGATCCTGAAGTAACTCGTTACACAGGTGACACAGCTTTTCATAGCCTTAGCGAGGCAATGGACTTTTTGGATGACTACAACGATTACGAAAAACATGGATTTGGCCGTTGGGCAGTATTGTCAAAAGAAGATTCTGAATCTTGGGGTTGGTGTGGACTGCACAGAAGAGAAGACGGAAACGTAGATATGGGTTATCGTTTGTTTCAAGAAAAATGGGGCAAAGGGTGTGCTACGGAAGTTGGCAGAGCTTGTGTGAAATACGCATTTGAGAATCTTGAATTACCAGAAATTATTGCAGAAGCCGTTGAGGAAAACGCTGCTTCATTTCATGTAATGGAGCGTTTAGGCTTTAAGTATTGGAAAGATGGGGAAGATCACGGTTACAAAACCAATATTTATAAAATGACAAAGGATGATTATTCCAAATTGGAAGCTTGAGCAAAGTCAACTTTTGTATAACAATCAAAAATTAAATTTGAACTTTATTACTCGATAATAGTTGCTAAAGGTATTAGGCATATTGCTTTTTGGAATCGTAATGATTCGAATATTCTCCAGAATGGCGAACAAAGGGCCGCGTAAAAGCAATTATTTTAAAAAGAAATTTGACGAATAGGTATGGAAAAAGCACTTGTTGTTGGAGCTGGATTAGTAGGAAGTTTGCAGGCATTATTGCTAGCAAAAAAAGGTCATCAAGTAGATGTTTATGATCGAAGAGGTGATATAAGAGATGTTGAATTTATAGGGGGAAGATCTATAAACTTAGCTTTGTCTAACCGAGGATGGAAGGCATTGGAATTAGCAGGTGTTGCTCAGGAAATCAAGGCTATTTCTATCCCTATGACGGGGAGGAAAATGCACGCTGTAAACGGTGATATTACCTATCAAGCTTACGGGAAAGAAGGAGAAGCAATTTATTCGGTTCCAAGAGGTGAATTGAATAGAACACTTATTCTGAAAGCTGCAGAACATGAGAATGTGAATTTACATTTTGACATGAAATGCACAGACATTGATGTTAAAAAGGGATCAGCTTCTTTTGTGGATTCAAATTCGGGAAAAGAGATTACAACCGAAGCATCTCAAATTTATGGAACTGATGGAGCTTTTTCTGCGGTTAGAATGCGACTTCAAAAAACAGATCGATTCAATTATTCTCAAGAGTACTTAAGGCATGGTTACAAGGAGTTAATTATTCCAGCGAACGAAGATGGATCTCATAAAATGGATAAACATGCATTGCATATTTGGCCAAGAGGTGAGTTTATGTTGATTGCCTTGGCAAATTTGGATGGCAGTTTTACTGTGACCTTGTTCTTCCCATTTGAAGGAGAAACTTCATTTGCGAGTTTAGATACGGATGCGAAAATTCTAGCATTTTTTGAAGAAACTTTTGCAGATGCAGTTCCATTGATGCCAACTTTATTAAAAGATTACCACGAAAACCCATCGGCTTCTTTAGTTATAGTGCGTTGTAATCCATGGAATTATGAGGATAAGGTTTTGCTAATGGGTGATTCAGCGCATGCTATTGTTCCATTTTACGGACAGGGAATGAATTCAGGATTTGAAGATTGTTCAGAATGGTGGCGCTTAGCTGAAAAACATGGAGACAACTGGGCTGCTATGTTCAAAGAATTTTCGGAAGTGCGTCAACCGAACGGAGATGCAATTGCTGATTTAGCGCTGCAGAATTACATTGAAATGCGAGATTTAGTAGGAGACGAAATGTTCCTACTGCGTAAGAAGATTGAAAAAAAGATTTATGCTAAATATCCTGCTAAGTGGGTGCCATTATATAGCATGGTAACGTTTTCTCATACACCATACTCCGATGCTTTGGCAATTGGAAAAATGCAAGAGAAAATCATGGATACAATTATGGCGCGTCCTGATATAGTTCAAGCATGGGATTCAGACGAAGTTGAACATGCAATAATGAGCCAACTGTGAGAATAGCAATTGTAATTATTTTCTTTTTTGTTGGGAGTGCTTTATTTGGTCAAGGATATAACCGAAAGAAAAAAGATGCTTTTCCGCAAACACCTAGATTCGAAAAAACAGGTTGGTATTTTGGCCTAGGTGCTAATTACCCCATTCATGTGGCTAGTATTAAGGAGGCGGAAGGAACAAAAATTGGCGATACCACTTTTGTTACAAACTCTAACCCAAGCGGGCAGTTGGGAGCCTTTGCTGAATTCGGCAGATACCATATGATCGAGAACCTATATTTTTTTCGGTATTGGAATTACGGTCTTAATTACAGGTGGATTCATGGAAAAGAACGATTCGAAAATCAAATAACTTCACCTGCAGGTAATGTTCCACTTCTTACAGGAGAAAATTCATTCTCCGATCACTTTTTGAATGCTCATATTGAAATAAGCGGAGTCAATAAACTATCCGACAAAACATTTTTGCAGCACACAATAGGGGGACAGGCGGGTTACGCAGTACTATCGAAAAGGAACTACTCCACAAATCTGCCAGGATTGGAACAAAAAACTCAAAATAGGCTGCATTCTTATGTTTACTATCGGTTAGGTTGGGGGGCGCGAGTTTCTAAAAAACTGATAATGATTCCGTCGATTGAAGTGCCTTTATTAAATGCTTACACGTTTAATAAAGGCAGGTATGATATGCCATATTTCAACAGTCATTATTGGCCTATAACGTTTTCAGTTCGCTTCTTTTTGTGTCGTCCTTATCGTCTTAAGAGTTGTCCGCCAGTAGATGCATTTGGTTTGCCAGATGGGTTTGATAAAGATGAACCGGGTAAGTAGAATATAGAGATTACTGTAAAAAAGGATTACTAGCCTTTTCTTCCTTTAGAGTGGTTTCAAGTCCATGACCAGAATAAACAATTCGATTTTCATCCAGCAGAAGGAGTTTGTTTTTAATTGAATCCATAAGTGTCTTCATATCTCCACCAGGTAAATCGGTTCGCCCAATTGAACCTTTAAAAAGCACATCACCACCAAGAATCCAATTTTCGTTTGTGCATTCAAATGCAACATGCCCAGGGCAATGACCTGGAAGAAAGTAGACATCCAGTTTCGTAGTACCAAACTCAATTGCTTTACCTTCTTCCAAAACATATTCAGGTTCTGGCGGAGTTTCAGCTCCTCGCAGCCCATAAGCATGAGCCATATCAGAAAACCGTTCATAAACAGGACGGTCTAGCTCATGCACTTGAGGTGTTAAATTCCAAGTTCTTGATACATATGCATTTCCAAATGTATGGTCTAGGTGACTGTGCGTGTTCAGTAGAAGAACGGGGTTTAAGTTATTTTCTTCAATCCATGCCTTCAAATCTTCTTTTTCATGCTGTTCGTAACAACCTGGGTCAACAATTGCGCATTGTTTTGTGTCATCATAAACGACATAAGTATTTTCTTGAAAAGGACCGAAAACAAAAGATTTTAGATAAGTGGACATTTCGTTTGTAAATTTTAAGTCATCAATACGGCAAAGCCGCTTAAACAGGTAGCAAAAATACATTTTATGACTACCTTTATCGGCCTTTGTTTAACTGGATTTGAAACCAATTAATCTTTATATCACAATCTTTATTCTAGCACTCTTTGGCTGGAATGAAACTGCCTTTGGGCAGTTCAATAATGGTATGCGCCAAAATTTTGGCAAGAGTAGGGTACAACACGAAGGTTTCTTTTGGACCTACTATGAATTCAAGGATTATAAAATCTATCAGTATCGAGGTGGTGAAAAACTATCTGAATATGTTGCTCAAAACTACCGTGAGAACCTAAAGGATATTGAAAAGAAAATTGGTTTTGGGTTTACAGGTGAATTGAATTTTATTGTTTACAACAAGCATTCGGAATACAAACAGAGCAATATCGATTTTGATAATAATGAAAGTGGTACCGGCGGGGTAACAGAAATTGCAAGTTCTAATATCTTCTTATATTTCGAAGGGGACTATAACACTTTTGATTTACGACTTAGGCAGGGGCTATCAGAAATGCTTGTCAAACGAATGTTTTTTGGCGATAATTGGAAAGAAGTTATTCGAAATGCAACCTTATTAACTATTCCTGAATGGTATACCGATGGTTTGGTTTCATATATTTCTGAGCCTTGGAGTGTTGAAATTGACAACAGGGTAAAGGATGGTGTAATGACTAATCGCTTCAAAAAATTCAACCACCTCGATGGGCCAGATAAAACCTTTGCGGGCCATGCAATCTGGAATTATATAGCAGAAGTCTATGGGCCTGAAGTAATTCCGAATGTGCTTTATATGGCTAGAGTAAGCAGAAGTATTGAAAGTGGATTTCTGTTCGTTCTTGGAGCTACCCTCAATGATTTGACGAATGATGCTTGGTTGCATTATCAAATTAAATACGAAATGGATGAAAAAAGCGAAAGCTTTACGGATGAGGAAGAAATACCAATAAAAACAAGAAAGAAAAAAGAGTACTACCAGGTAAGTAAAAGCCCCGAAGGGAATCAAATTGCTTACGTAAAGAATAATGAAGGAAGATATAAAGTCCAACTTCTTGACTTGGATAAAAACCGCCGAAAAACGATTGCAAAGGGAGGAATTCGTTACGATAGATTACCGGATTATTCTTACCCATTAATTGAATGGAGGCCAGATGGACAAATACTTGCAATAGTTGAAGAAGAAAAAGCTGAACCATTTTTGACCCTATATGAGATGGAGTCTAAAAAGGGGTATGATCGACCTATATTCAAGGTTGATGAAGTCGTTGATATGAGCTATTCTAATGATGGGAAAAAGTTGATTTTATCGGCGACATTAAAAGGTCAATCGGATTTATGGGAATATAATTTGATGGCAAATACAGTTAAAAAATTGACAGATGATATATACGATGATCTATACCCTAAGTATACCAATGATAAGAACGAAATAATATTTTCAAGTAATCGGCCAACAGACTCTTTGTTCTCGCACAAAAAGTTTAGAAATGACATGGAGCCTACAAAAGACTTGTTTCTATTTCAGGGAAAGAAAAAGCCTCTAATCCGGATCTCAGAAACACCTTTTGCTGATGAAACTCAGCCTAATCCATATGGCAAAAATCAATTTGTGTATTTGGGCGACAAAAACGGAGTTAAAAACAGGTACATCGCAAGATTAGATAGTGTTGTTGCAAGTGTTGATACAACCATAAATTATAGATACGTGGTGAACTCTAGTCCATTGAGTAATTATGATCGTAATATAAAAGAACAGCAGATTATTGCTCCTGAAAACTTAGCACTAGACTTGGTTTATAAAGACAAAAAATATCGATTATATAAGTCCTCAGTTGAACGTAATGAAGAAGAATTGAGTGGGGAAATGACTGAAACAGAGTTCCGAAAAGAGGGGGCCTCTGAGGTACAAAAATCAAGTGAGGAAGAACTCAGAATAGTTGAGGTTTCATCTGTAATCATTGACGAAGTGCAGCAGCAGGAGGAAACAGTAGTTGATATTGAAGATTACACTTTTGGGGGAGAGCAGCGCGATAAAATGGATGATGAAAAGAATCAGAATTTTGTTACCGGAAGAGCGGAAAATCAAATCCAAGACACAAGTAAACCCATGGTGTTTGATATGCCACAAGAGCGTAATTACAATACGAATTTCAGCTATACCAATATTACCTCTACGCTCGATTTTAATTTTGCAAATCAGCTGTATCAGCCATTTAATGGCGGCCCATACACAAACCCAGGAATGGGCGTTTTAATGAAAGTTTCTTTGCTTGATTTGTTTCAAGATTATAAAGTAGAAGGAGGGGCAAGAGTTGGCTTTAGTAATTCGAGTTTGGAAATGTTTATGGGTTTACACGATCGCAGTAAAAGATTGGATAAGTCCTATGTATTAAAGCGCCAAAGTCTGAAATACGTTACGGAGTTGGCCGCTACTAAGGTTGTTATTTGGAAAGGAGAATACCTCTTGAATTATCCAATATCTGAGTTCCTGTCTGTTCGGGGTGAATTAAGTTTTAGAGTAGATAGAACAATATTTGGAGCAGTAGAAGATGTAAGCTTATTAGAGCCTAGTGTTGCTGTTAGTCAGCCGGGTGCAAAGGTTGAATTGGTGTTTGATAACGCAAAATCTAAAGGCCTGAACTTATACAATGGAACAAAGTTTAAAATATTCGCCGAGCGCTACCAATTATTGAATGATATAAACAGTGACCTCAATGTTTTTGGAGCTGACTTCCGACATTATCAAAAGATTAGCAGAGATTTAATTTGGGCAAGCCGAGTTGCTGCAAGTACCTCATTGGGAAAACGGAAATTGGTATATTATCTAGGATCATTAGATGATTGGATTACTTTAAATCCAGCAAAAGAAAGGTTCAATAGACAGACACCAATAGCACAAGATCAGAACTATACATTTCAGGCCCTTGCAAGTCCAATGAGAGGCTTTATTCAAAATGCTAGAAATGGAAACTCTTTTGGCGTAATTAATAACGAAATTCGATTTCCTGTGTTTCGGTACTTCGCACGAAAGCCGTTGAAGTCTGATTTTACAAATAATTTTCAAATTGTTGCATTTGGAGACCTAGGTTCAGCTTGGAATGGAAGAACTCCATTTTCTGAGGATAATGAATTCAGTACGATAACGGTTGTTGATGGGCCAATAACCATTCGATTAGATAATAAACGAAATCCTATAATTGGATCGTTTGGTGGAGGTCTAAGGACTAAGCTTCTTGGGTATTTTTTAAAACTTGATTATGCTTATGGTGTAGAAGATGGCCAAGTTTTAACGCCGATATTCCACGTTTCAATGGGTTTTGATTTTTAGATTATGCAAGTAGTGGTTATTCTTATTTTGATTGGGTTTGTAGCCGGTGCTTTAAGTGGCCTATTTGGTATAGGTGGCGGAGTAATTATGGTTCCGGCATTGGTAGTCTTGCTGGGAATGACTCAGCACAATGCACAAGGTACTAGCATAGGTTTAATGCTATTGCCAATAGGAGGACTAGCAGCTTATAACTATTATCAGCAAGGCGAATTGAATATAAAGTATGGAGCCATTATAGCCGTAGCATTTTTCGTGGGCGGTTATTTTGGATCTAAAATGTCTTTAGGAATTTCAGAGCTTTGGCTAAAGCGAGCTTTTGGTGTGCTAATGCTGGCCATTGCCGTTAAAATGATTGCATCGAAGTAAATTGCAAAAGTCAATCGAGTTTAATTTCATCCTTTTCAAACGTGAACTGTTAGCAAAATCAATGCTCCTTCCCGTTTGGCCTAACCTTTGACTTTACGTTTGTAAATACTCAAAGACAAGGATATGAATCGAGCCATAATAGTATTACTAATATCATTATTCCTACAGCCATCCATATTCGCCCAAGACCTCAAAAACAAAAATTATAGCGAGCTCTTCAATGAGTCTAAATTATTGATTGCTAATCAAAAACAAGAAGAGGCAATCCCGATTTTAGAAGAAATGTATTCTAGAGATAAAGCCAACTCAAATGCGGCCTATCTCCTTGCTCTTTGTTATGTAAAATCGTTTAAGGAAATAAATAAGGCGATTGCATTATTGGAAGAAGCTAAAGGTGATTATTCTAAGTTTTACGATCGATCATCAGTTACAGAAAGAGGTGTAAGCGAGTATTCATATTATTATCTAATTATAGCCTATTCCTTAAAAGGAGATTGCAAAAACACTATCTCGACGTTAAATGAATTTTACAAAATATACTCCTACGAAGATGAGTGGTATCTTATTGATGGTCAAAAATGGTATCGTGAATGTGGCAAACATAAATGGGAGGATGAAGATTCAATTAAAATTGCTGATGTTCCAATTGATAGTGCCAGTATAGAGTTGTTGTCCAGTTCAACCTCAAACAAAGAAATACTTACCGATACAAATCCTGGGGAAAGCAAAAATGATATCGTGAGTACTGTACAAATTCTTTCTCCGCCGAATTCAATGTCTCCAGGAATAACCTCTTCTTATCGGGATAGGTTAAGACGAGTTGGTGAGGTGGGTGGACCTGAAATAATGACCAGAGATGTTTCGCACAATGCAAGGACGTCACTTTACGGCGTTCAAGTAGGTGCGTACATAAAGCCACGTTTTGCAAAAGACTTTAAAGACTTGAAAAATGTTGAGGTTTATATCGATAACAATGGTGTTTTTAGATACGTTATTGGCCGATTTGTCTATCGTTCGCAGGCTGAAAAATTGTTGGATTATGTGAAGGAAGTGGACTATCAAGACGCCTTTATTGTAGATATAAATACAACCAAAAACTTTGATGAAGAAGTGGTTAGAGTAAACAACCAATCGATTAAACGAGAAATCACAGGAGATGTTGAATATCGTGTTCAAATTGGCGCCTTTAAGGAAGAAGATATTCCTGAAGATGTTATGCGGATTTACTTGCAATTTGATGATATTAACGAGAACATTCAAAAGGAATTGACTATTCTAACTCTCGGGGAATATGGGGACTACGACATTGCAAAGGCCTTTTGTTCAAACATTCAAGAATTAGGCATCCCTGATGCTTTTGTTGTCGCTTTTAATCAAGGTAGAAAAATCACCATTGAGGAAGCCAGCGAATACTTAACAAGGAAACGGGAAGAGGAAGTTGAGAAGGCTCGAGAGGATGCTGCAGCAGAGCAAGAAGATGAAAAGAAAAAGAAAAAGAAGAAATAGTTTAGACTAGTCCTTCAGGCTTCCCACCCAATCTTTAATATTTCCAGAATGTAATTCTTTAATCAGGTTTTGAATTGAATCCTGCTGATTATGATACATTAAAAACCCGGTGAAGAAGGTATTGTTTAATTCTGATTTCTGAAGTTTTTGATAGCGTTTTTTATTATTAAAAGGCAATAAATATAGCTGGTTCTTATAAGCTGCAAAAGAGCGCTGTTTCATCATAGGCCACATTCTAGAATCATCGGGCAGGCTTTTATATAGCAAATCAATGCTTTTACTGTAAGCCACAGTATATTTCGAGAACAGTTCGATATCATCTAACGTTTCTTTATAGCGCCTTACAACTTCACTGTTTTCTTCAAATTTTTGAATCATAAATTGCATTGCACCTCTATCTCCAATGTAAGTAGCCATATTTTCATTAAACACCCCATCTCCTGAAATGTAGACCGTTGCATGGGTCATTTCATGGATCAATAGGCGTACGAACTTCCCCGTGTCTAGCTCAAGCATAGAACTCAAAACGGGGTCGGATAAAATACCCAATGTCGACCAAGCGCTAACTTCTCCTAAGTCGACGTCAAAGCCTTCGTTTTGCAATTCTTGAGCTTCTATAACGCCAGCCGGTTTTTCGAAAAACCCTTTGTATTCTAGTTTACCTAAGAAAGGAAAGGCCCATTTGTGTGCTTCTAAAGAATAGGGTGGGCAAGCAGTTAACGCCCATAAAATTGGTTTTCCGTTTTGCTGATAATATTCAGTGTAATTATCGCCAGGGGTTAAGCCTAGCTCATTTTCTGAGAATGATTTTATTTCCGGAATGAGCTCTAGTAAAAAGCGACTTTTAGCAGTCAAGGTGTCGCTTTTTAAAACATCTGCTATTGGAATTGTATTGTTAATAATCGACAACTGATCCTTGCCCTGCATCCAGAGGTACCCAATCATTTCTCGATGCCAAATTGAAAAAACTCCAACCAAAATTGTGATTAGAATTAGACTTATTTTTCCTTTATTATTTTGCACGTTTCACTAGGCTATTTGGGCGAAATTAAGGTATAAATTTGTAGCAAAATTTATCGAATGAAAAAAGTTGGAATTCTTGCTTTCACAGTATTTTTTCTTTCATGTGGAGGGGTAGAAGATCCGCCAAAATCTACATGGACGGAGGAGCAATTAAAAGAGAAAAAAGTCATTGTAAAAGAGGTTATGGAAGTCCATGATGTTACTATGGCGTTCATGGATAAAATTCATAATTCGATCTCAGAATTAGAAGCATTGAAAAACAATCAAGATTCAATAATTCCAAACGTAGATTCTGCGATACAACTTTTAGAAATTGCAGATGAAAGCATGATGAATTGGATGCGTAATTATCGTGAGCCAAAAGACACCATTGATTACAGTGCCGCAAAACAATATTTATTAGAACAAAAAATGGCGATTCAAGAAGTTGAAATTGAAACAAATGCAGCTTTAGATTTTTCGTCAAAACTCCTTTCAAATGCGTTGGATACTATTAATTAGCATTGTATGTAGCTTAATCAGTTGCAATTCAAAAAAGAAACCACTGCCAATTCTTGGTCAACATGATTATGTCTCAAGGACTGAAGGCGGTAAGAATATTCCCGATACCGTTTATTATAAGGTACCTGATTTTTCTTTTTTGGGTCATCGTTCTGTCACAATCAACAAAAAAACCATTGAAGGTAAGGTCACGATTGTTGATTTTTTCTTTACTACGTGCCCAACAATATGCCCTGTAATGTCGAGGAATATGAAAAAGATTTCACAAGAATTTTTAGGAACAAAAAACATGGCAATGCTATCTTTTAGTATTGATGCTATTCATGATTCTGTTCCAGTATTAAATAAATATGCGAGCAAACTGAATGTGGAAAATGAAAATTGGCATTTTATGGTTTGTGAAAAGAAGAAAACCTTTGAGCTTGCCAAAGGTTTTATGATTAGTGCGGCTGAAGACAAAAATGCTCCTGGTGGTTTAATCCATAGTGGAGCGTTTATTTTACTGGATGGCCAACAAAGAATACGAGCATATTATGATGGTACAAAAGATGAAGATGTTGCCAAGGCAATCGCAGATATTAAGACCCTACTTGATGAAATTTAGTTTGCCTATTTTTTTTCTGGCCATCATTTCTATAATGAATGGATGCGGTGATAGCAATAGAGATTACGGCAGTGAACTATATACTAAACATTGCTCAAACTGTCATGGTATTGAAGGACAGGGGCTTCAAGACTTGTATCCTTCATTAAAAGGCGCAGATTACCTAATTGAGAATCAAAAGGATTTAGCCTGTTTAATTCTATATGGTATTGAAGGCGAAATATCGGTAAATGGCAGAAAATTTAATGAAAAAATGCCCTCTATACCTCATTTAAGCCATGTTGACTTGACCAATATTATCAACTATATATCACAGAATATCGAACCTTCGGTGAACCGTGTGACGCTCAAGACAATAAAGAACAGGGTTTACGATTGTAAATAAATTAGAATCTGTATTTGACATGTTCGTAAAGCACAACATGTTTATCTTGTGCAACCAAAATTCTTGTCAAAATAAATGAGTGAACCGATTCTTAATGCGCTAATGCAGCTATTTGCTATTGTAGCAAATGTTGACGGAGAAAATGACACAAGTCGCTCCTTTGTGCGCATTTTCCTTGATGAGGAATTAGATTCGGATCAAACTGAGAAGTACTTGTACGTATATGATGATTTTATTCAGCATCATCATTTTGGAAAAAATGCAAAAGATGGTGCAGTAAAACGGACATCTCGGAATTCAGTAAAAATGCTTCGAATAGCTGCAGAAATTAATGGCAGCCTTACCAAGCCTCAAAAACAGATTGCGCTGCTTCGACTAGTGGAATACGTTTATAGTCGAAATATTTCTACCCAAGAAAACAGGGAGTTTATAGATGTTATTGGAGATGCTTTTAATATAGAGCCGGATGCTTTTCAAGGCATAATGCAATTCGTTTGTTTTGATCGGGAAAACAGTAAAAGCGAATCGCTGCTAGAGATTTCATCTTCAGCATCAAATACTAATATTAAGCATCTAAAAAGAGAAGGAATTATCGGCAAGCTCATTTTCATTTATCTAACAGGAAGTGGATTATTGGCATTTAAGAAGATTGGAAATTCAGAAATGTTTGTTTCCGGTGTTCCGTTAAAAGAGCAACGCATTTATTTAATGAAAAAGGGTTCAGCAATAAAAGGATCTATTGCAAGCCCAATTTATTACAGCAATATTTTAGTCCGTTTTACACAAGATAATATTAGCGTTCCTATTTCGCTGGAGGTGAATAATGCTACCTATATATTTCCAAATGGAAATATTGGTATTCAACCCATAAGTTTTAATGCAAATTCTGGTGAGCTTACTGGAATTATGGGTGGTTCTGGCACTGGAAAATCAACCTTGCTCAGTGTCTTAAATGGTATTAACAAGCCTAGTACCGGACATGTAAAGATTAACGGCTTTGATTTATATGCTGAAAAAAATCAATTAAGCGGTCTAATAGGTTTCGTGCCGCAAGACGATTTGCTGATTGAAGACCTTTCTGTTTGGCAAAATTTATTTTATAGTGCAAAATTGAGTTTTGGAAGCTTGACAAATGAAGCTATAAAATTACGAGTTGATAAAATGCTTTTAGAACTTGGACTTAATGAAGTAGGCTATTTGAGGGTGGGGAACCCTTTGGATAAGAGTATAAGTGGAGGACAAAGAAAACGTCTGAATATAGCATTGGAGTTGATTCGAGAACCCTATATTTTATACGCAGATGAGCCAACTTCTGGACTATCCTCAAGAGATTCTGAAAAGATAATGGATCTGCTAAAGGCGCTGACCCTTAAAGGCTGTATAGTGTTTGCTGTTATTCATCAACCATCCGTCGAAATTTTCAGACAATTTGATCAATTACTCCTTTTAGATACAGGCGGTTATTTGGTTTTTCAAGGAAACCCAATTGAAGGTATTAATTATTTTAGAAAAGCAAGTGACCAAGTCTTAGCATCTGATGATGCCTTTATAGCAAATGCTGAGCAGATTTTTGATATTCTAGAATCACCTATTGTAGATGAATTCGGTGAATACACCGCTGAAAGGAAGTCAAAACCTAAAAATTGGTATGACCAGTTTAATAAAGATAGAAAACTAGTTCAGCCAAAGTCAGCATCGAAAGTAATTCCGGATAGAGATTTTAAAATACCAAGTTATTTTGCGCAGTTAAAGGTTTTCATAATTCGTGATGTATTGGCGAAATTGGCAAACACTCAATATCTAGCAATTAATTTACTTGAAATGCCTGCTCTTGCAGCTATAATTGCGATTTTTCTGAGGTACCATGGACAAGAAGGATACGTGTTTAGAGCCAATACGAATTTGCTTTCCTACGTATTTATTTCAATTATTGTAGCCATATTTATAGGCCTTTCGGTAAGTGCTGAGGAAATTATTAAAGATACTGCCATACGTCACAGAGAGTCTTTTTTGAATTTGAGTTGGGGTGGCTATCTTAATTCTAAAATCGTAATACTATTCAGTCTTTCTGCAGTGCAAGTTTGGCTGTATGTTTTAGTAGGGAATACCATTCTAGGGATTAAGGGAATGTACTTCTCTTATTGGTTGGTGCTTTTTACTGCTGCTGCTTTAGCTAATGTAACTGGACTTATAATATCGGCATCATTTAACAAGGTAGTTACGATATATATATATATTAATTCCTTTTTTGATTATTCCCCAAATTATGTTTAGTGGATTATTGGTGAAATATGAAAGATTAAATCCCATGTTTTCAAGCCAGAAATCAGTTCCAATAATTGGAGATATGATGGTTTCGCGTTGGTTGTTTGAGGCTCTTGTAGTTAATCAATCTATAAATAACGAGTTTGACCAACACTTTTTCTTGGCTAATGTTAGGTGGTCTGAAGCAAACTTTAGAAAGAACTACTGGATTCCAGAAATGGAGTCTGCTTTATTGGTTTTGGAATCTCAGTATGGAATAGAGCTAGATGAAAAGGGTTTCAAGAAAATAAAGTTGGTAGTAAATGAAATAAAGAAGCTGCCTCAAAAGGAACTACAGCATTTGAAGTTGGATCTTGCGGAGTTTGAAAAGGGCAATTACACGAAAGCAGAATTGACTGGGCTTAAAGCGTTTCTGAATCTAATTGAGAGTTATTATTCACGCACTTTAGCAAGTGCGATAAATAAAAAAGATCTGGCTTTTCAGGAAGTTGAAATGAATCTTCCTGAAGGAATGACCTATGAAGAATTTCGTGATGCATATCAAAACGAACAACTCAATGATTACTTAAATAACAAGACCAATCTTACAAAAGTCATAATCAGTAAAAATGAGATTATTAATAAAGAGAATCAGACATTTCAAATACCTCGAGATCTAAATCCACATTATTACGCCCCTATGAAGTTGTTTGTGCACAGGTATTATCCAACGCTCAACTATAACCTAGTAGTGATGTGGGTAACGATTATCGTGCTCGGAATTTGCCTTTATTTTAACATACTTCCACGACTTTTGAACTGGCGAAAAATAAGTTCAAACTAAATTCTATAAACCCTTGTTGAGATTGTAAGAAAAATTATATTTGCAGCCCGATTTTAGGGCGATTAGCTCAGTTGGTTCAGAGCACCTGGTTTACACCCAGGGGGTCGGGGGTTCGAATCCCTCATCGCCCACCATATTTAAAGTCGTTTCAGGAATGAAACGGCTTTTTTTTTGATCATTTTATAACTTCAAAAACCAATTCAATTCTCTCAAACAATCATCGGGCGCTTCAATATGCCCCATGTGTCCAGGTTCTTTTAAGATGACGCCAGATATGTTTTTAGAACGGTTCATCTGTTTTTCTATCGAAGAAATAGGAATTATGGGGTCTTTCAATCCTGATACGATATATATAGGATAGGGCGGAAACTTCAATAGAATCTCTCGAGAGGGTCGTTTTTTCATTCCTTCCAAGGCAGCTATAATTCCCTGTTTATTAGTCTTTAAGGCTTCTTCTTTTGCGGTTTTTATCTCAATTTTTTTTGTCAATCGATATTTGGATCGAAAAAGCCTTGGGAAGGCAATCCGTATAAAAGATTTGTGATTTTCTTTTACCACGTTTATTGCTCGTGTCCTATCTTTTTTCTTTTGAGCGTTATCACCTTTGCTTGTGCTGAAAAAGAGACAAATTCCTTTTATATAATCTGGATACAAATCAGCAAAGGCTAGCGCGACATAACCGCCCATAGAATGCCCTATAAGCTTTATTTTTCTAATACGCAATTGCTTAAGAACGGCTTCTACACAGCCTGCCATCTCCTCCATAGTATGCGAATATCCAAAACAATCTGAGTTTCCATGACCAGGAAGATCGATGCAAATTACTCTGTGTTTTTTAGAAAGTTCGGGAAGAAAAACATTCCACATCGAAGATGTTTCCAGAAAACCATGCAGTAGAACAATCGTACTTCCTTTACCTGATTCGGTAAAGTGAATGTTAGCTTTTTTGTATGATGCAAAAGGCATTAATTATTCATTGCATCTTCTATAGCCTCTGCTTCAATCGGAATATCTCCCATAAGATTGAATGGTGCTCCATTTTTTTGAACAATCAAATCATCTTCAAGTCGTATTCCTAAGTTTTCTTCTGGAATATAAATTCCAGGCTCACATGTAAAGGCATTTCCAGCTTCTATAGGAGTAGTCCAAGAACCAACATCATGAGTGTCAAGCCCGATATAATGTGAAGTTCCATGCATAAAATACTTTTTGTAAGCAGGCCATGCAGGATCTTGATTTTTTATATCAGTTTGATCGATTAACCCTAATCCTAGCAATTCACTTTCCATAAGCTTACCTACTTCTTTGTGATAGTCTACAAGAAAAGTCCCTGGAACCAATAATTTTTCAGATTCAGTTTTTACTTTTAGTACAGCATTATACACGTCCTTTTGACGTTGTGTGAACCTGCCACTTACCGGAAAACATCGTGTTAAATCTGAAGCGTAATTAGCGTATTCAGCACCGAAATCCATTAAGACTACATCACCATCTTTACATTGTTGATTGTTCTCGATATAATGTAAGACACAAGCATTGTATCCACTTCCAATGATTGGAGTATAAGCAAATCCAGCTGAACGATTTCTTAAGAATTCGTGCATAATCTCTGCTTCAATCTCATATTCCCAAACCCCAGGTTTAAGGAAACTTAAAACACGCTGCACGCCTTTAGAAGTAATATCACATGCTTTTTGCATCAAATCAATTTCAATATGCTCTTTTACAGAGCGGATGCTATGCATTATAGGGGCTGCCTTTTTGTAATTGTGGGCTGGATATTTTTTTTGTAAGCTTTCAATAAAACGATCTTCTCTAGTTTGAACTTCAGTGTTGGCTCTTAAATGGATATTGGTGTTGATGTAAACATTCTCTGCTTGAGCCATCATGTTATTGAACTGAACATCAAAGTCCTGTAGCCAAAAGACATTGCTAATTCCTGAAGTTGAGAATGCCGTTTCCTTAGTTAGTTTTTCGCCTTCCCAAATAGCAATGAGTTCTGACGTTTCTTTTAAGAAAAGCACCTCTTTATAATGACCTTCATGTGCATCTGGGAATAGGACAAGAACACTTTCTTCTTGATCTACGCCTGATAAATACAGAATATCTCTGTGTTGGGCAAAAGGCATTGTACTGTCCGCACTAATTGGAAAGATGTCATTACTATTAAAAACAGCGAGAGATTTCGGTGCCATTTGAGCGATAAACTTCTTGCGATTGCCAATGAACAGGTCCTTGTCTATAGGTGTATATTTCATATCAATTTTATTGAACATCAAATGTATCAATCCACAAAGAATGTTGGAACATTTTTGAGGATTTTAGCAGTTAAAATCAATCTGTAATTAGCCTTATTTAGAACCATTCCAAAAAAGGAATTTAAAAAATTTAAAAACTTCTTCAAAACCAACCAGCGTTTACATTTGTTCTTTTTAAAACAAATTAGAAAACTATGTCCACATCTAATGGAATGACGTCAATTGCGAGAAAGTTCTTTATGGCGCTCTCTGGCTTTTTTCTTATCATCTTTCTGCTGCAGCATTGTGTTATCAATATGCTATCGGTTATTTCTCCCGAAATGTTTAATTCAGTTTCACACTTTATGGGAACGAATCCAATCATTCAATTTGCCATGCAACCTGTGTTAGCATTTGGTGTCTTTTTTCACTTGGGAATGGGTATTTACTTGGAAATGCAAAACAATAGTGCGCGATCCATTAAGTATGCAATGAACAAGCCTTCTGAAAATGCGACTTGGATGTCTCGAAATATGATCATTACTGGAATTATGGTAATGCTTTTTCTGGGTTTGCATTTTTACGATTTCTGGTTACCAGAATTGAACATAAAGTTCATTCAAGGTGATATGACTGGACTAAATGAAGCGGGATATTTCAGATATTTCGAAGAGCTTCAGCATAAGTTTCACGATCCAATAAGAACTGGGATATATATTGTAGCATTCGTGTTCTTATCACTTCATTTATTGCATGGCTTTCAGTCGGCATTTCAATCGGTTGGATTTAGACATAACAAATACACTCCGGTAATTCAAAAATTAGGTAATTTATATGCTATTGCAGTGCCTTTGGGCTTTATTATTATTGCTGTATTTCATTTTATAAACGGATAATCCCATTCAGATATTATGACAAAATTAGACTCAAGAATACCAGAAGGTCCGATAGCTGAAAAATGGACAAGACATAAAAACAGTATTAATGTTGTTAATCCTGCTAACAAGAGATTAATCGATGTGATCGTTGTAGGCACAGGTTTGGCTGGAGGTTCTGCTTCTGCTTCACTTGCTGAAATGGGTTACAATGTAAAAGCATTTTGTTTTCAAGATTCTCCAAGAAGAGCGCATTCAATTGCAGCTCAAGGAGGTATCAATGCCGCGAAAAATTATCAAAATGATGGTGACTCTACCTATCGTTTGTTTTACGATACGGTAAAAGGTGGTGATTACCGATCTAGAGAAGCGAATGTTTATCGTTTAGCTGAAGTATCTGCTAATATTATCGATCAATGTGTTGCTCAGGGAGTTCCATTTGCTAGAGACTACGGTGGACTATTAGACAATCGTTCGTTTGGTGGCGTATTAGTATCTAGAACTTTTTATGCTAAAGGGCAGACGGGCCAGCAATTGTTGTTAGGTGCTTATTCGGCAATGTCTCGCCAAATTGGAAAAGGTAAAATCAAAATGTACAATCGTCACGAGATGCTTGACGTTGTAAAAGTTGATGGGAAGGCAAGAGGAATTATTGCAAGAGATTTAGTTACTGGTGCGATTGAAAGACACTCTGCGCACGCAGTAGTTATATGTTCAGGAGGTTACGGAAACGTATTTTTCCTTTCTACTAATGCAATGGGTTCTAACGTTACAGCAGCTTGGAAAATCCATAAAAAAGGTGCTTATTTCGCGAATCCGTGTTACACACAAATTCATCCAACGTGTATTCCACGTTCGGGAGATCATCAATCAAAACTGACTTTAATGTCAGAGTCATTGAGAAATGATGGTCGTATTTGGGTCCCGAAGAAAATTGAAGACGTTAAAGCAATTAGAGAAGGTAAATTAAAGCCGACTCAATTGAAGGAAGAAGATCGAGATTATTACTTGGAAAGGCGTTATCCAGCATTTGGTAATTTGGTGCCAAGAGATGTTGCATCTAGAGCTGCCAAAGAACGTTGCGATGAGGGTTTTGGAGTGAATAACACTGGAGAAGCAGTTTATTTAGATTTTGCATCTTCTTTTATGCGTTACGGAAAAGAAAAAGCCATGGTTGAAGGCATTGAAAATGCTTCACCAGAAAAGATTAGAGAACTGGGTGAAGGTGTTATTGAAGCGAAGTATGGAAACCTTTTTCAGATGTATGAAAAAATCGTTGACGAAAATCCTTACAAGACGCCAATGATGATCTATCCTGCAGTTCATTACACAATGGGTGGTGTTTGGGTTGATTATAACTTGATGACTACAATTCCTGGTTGTTACTGTCTTGGAGAAGCTAATTTTTCAGATCACGGTGCAAACAGATTAGGGGCTTCTGCTTTAATGCAAGGTTTGGCAGACGGATATTTCGTATTGCCATACACTATTGGAGATCAATTGGCTCATGATATTAGAACGGGTCCAATATCTACTGATTTGCCTGAATTCATAGAAGCTGAAAAATCGGTTAAAGATGGATTAAGCAAATTGATAAATAATAAAGGGACACACTCTGTAGATTATTTCCATAAGCGACTTGGAAAAGTAATGTGGGATAAGGTTGGAATGGCTAGAGACGAAAAAGGTCTTAAAGAAGCCATTGCAGAAATCCAACAAATCCGAACAGAGTTTTGGGCAGATGTTAGAATACCTGGAGGACTGAATGAAATGAATCCAGAATTAGAAAAAGCGGGTAGAGTGGCTGATTTTCTTGAATTAGGAGAATTATTCGCTAAGGATGCGTTAGAAAGAAATGAGTCTTGTGGTGGTCATTTTAGAGAAGAGTCTAAGACCGAAGACGGTGAGGCCTTACGGAATGATAAAGACTTTGCATATGTGGCTGCTTGGGAGTATACTGGAGAGCCAAAAGATGCTGTATTGCACAAAGAAGAACTTGAGTTTAAAGATATTGAATTAAAACAACGTAGCTATAAATAATATAGCTAGTCATTAATAACTAAGTAGTTATGGATTTAACGTTAAAGATTTGGAGACAAAAGAATAAAGAAGATAAGGGTGCGATGCAATCTTATCCTATTAAAGGTGTGTCTCCTGATATGTCATTTTTAGAAATGATGGACCTTTTAAACAATGAACTGATTGAAAAGGGAGATGATCCTGTTGCTTTTGACCACGATTGTAGAGAAGGAATTTGTGGTTCTTGTTCACTCTATATTAATGGAGAAGCGCATGGTCCTGATCGGTTAGTAACGACTTGTCAATTGCATATGCGAAAGTTCAAGGATGGAGAAACGATTCACATAGAGCCTTGGAGAGCCAACGCATTTCCAGTTATAAAGGATTTAGTGGTTGATCGTTCCTCTTTTGATAGAGTAATGAATGCAGGCGGATTCGTTTCAGTTAACACATCAGGAAATACTCAAGATGCCAACGCAATTCCTATTGCTAAGGACGATGCTGATAAGGCTTTTGATGCTGCAACTTGTATTGGTTGTGGGGCATGTGTTGCAACGTGTAAAAACGCTTCAGCTATGTTGTTTGTTTCGGCTAAGGTTTCTCAACTTGCACTATTGCCGCAAGGTAAAGTCGAAGCACAAAGAAGAGCATTACACATGGTTGAACAAATGGATCACGAAGGTTTTGGAAACTGTACTAATACAGGTGCTTGTGAAGTAGAATGTCCTAAAGGTATTTCGTTAGAGAATATTGCTCGAATGAATAGAGAGTATTTATCTGCTACAATTACTTCAGAAAGCTAGATATAAACACATATATAATATTGAAAGCCCTATTCTTAGGGCTTTTTTTATGAAGATGTGTTTAATTTTCTGTTAATAAATTGAAGCTTCAGGACACAGGCATTTTCTATTTAGTCTGACTGAACTTGTAAGTTTGTTTAGTTTAAAAAAGTTGCACTAAATGCCCACATTTAAAGGTTCCTTAAGTTCAAAACTGCCGCAAGTTGGTACTAGCATTTTTGCTACAATGTCAGCTTTAAGTGCAGAGTGTGGAGCAATCAACTTAAGCCAAGGCTTTCCAGATTTTGGTGTTGACCCAGTGCTATTGAATTTGGCTGACAAGTATATGAAGCAAGGTTTTAACCAATATGCACCTATGCCAGGTGTATTGCCTTTGCGACAAGCACTTGCGGCCAAAATGGAGAATGCTTATGGTACTTCTTATGATCCTAATTCTGAGATAACAATAACCGCAGGAGCAACTCAGGCTATATACTCAGCAATTTCGGCGGTGATTAAAGAAGGTGATGAGGTTATTTTGTTCACGCCGGCATACGATTGCTACGGACCTACAATCGAATTAAATGGGGGTAAGCCTATTTACATTCAAATGAAAGCACCAACTTATAATATTGATTGGGAGGAAGTTAAGAAGAGTGTTAATCATCGTACGAAGCTTATTATCATTAACACACCGCATAATCCAACGGGAACAATATTGTCAGCTCAAGATTTAATGCAGTTGGATAAAATCACTTCAAATAGTGATATTCTAATTCTTAGTGATGAAGTATATGAGCATATCATTTTTGATGGTTACGAGCATCAAAGCGTTGCGCGATACCCTAAGTTGGCTGAACGCAGTTTCATCGTTTATTCATTCGGAAAAACATTTCATGTTACCGGCTGGAAATTAGGTTATTGTGTTGGTCCTGAAAAAATGATGAATGAGTTTAGAAAAACGCATCAATTTCAAACATTTGCATGTAATCACCCAATGCAAAGGGCTCTTGCCGAGTATTTGTTAGACGAAAATAATTACAGCAATATTGGTAGTATGTATCAATATAAAAGGGATTTATTCAATTCGCTTTTAAAGGATTCTCGTTTTGAAATAAGGCCAAGTGCTGGTACTTATTTTCAATTGTTGGGTTACAAAGCACTATCCGAAGAAAAAGACACTGAATTGGCTATAAATTGGACAAAAGAACATAGGGTAAGCTCTGTTCCGGTATCCGTTTTTTATAGACAACCGGTTCACGAAAATGTCTTGAGGTTTTGCTTCGCAAAACAAGATGAAACTATTGCAGCTGCTGCTAAAATTTTAAGTAATATATAATGCCAGATCTAAAAGTAAGTATTGTTCAGTATGATATCGCATGGCAAAACCCTGCGAAGAATCTCAAGAAGATAGACAGTCTTTTGTTGTCCATTGATCGGACCGACTTAATCGTGCTTCCAGAAATGTTTACTACGGGATTTACCATGGATGTTTCTGCAAACTCTGAGAAAATGGATGGCCCTACAATAGATTGGATGCGCAAAGTTGCAGAACGAAAAGGAGCCTCTATTACTGGTAGTTTGATAATTCAAACTGAAAATGGAACTCATAATCGTTTAGTCTGGGTTCGGCCGGATGGAACGATTAGCCATTACGACAAACGTCATCTCTTTAGAATGGCAGGAGAGGATGAGCAATTTACTGAAGGACAGGAGAAAATCTATCCAATTATAAAAGGCTGGAGAATCTGTCCACTTATTTGCTACGATTTACGATTCCCTGTTTGGAGTAGAAATCAAAATGATTATGACGCTTTGATTTACGTTGCAAATTGGCCCGCACCACGAAATGCAGCATGGGAAACTCTTTGTAAAGCCAGGGCGATTGAAAATCTAAGTCCAGTGATTGCAGTAAATAGAGTAGGGCGCGATGGAAAGGGAGTTGATTACGTTGGTAATTCAGCGGTTTATGATGCTACTGGGGAAGAGGTTGTCGGATTTGATACCGCTATAGAAGGCGTGAGAACTGCAACGCTTAAGTACACTGAATTAAAGTCGTTCAGAACTAAATTTCCTACGTATTTAGATGCGGATGATTTTGCTATTCAGGGATAATCCAAGTAATATCCTTGTCCCAACCTTCTTTCATTTCTAATTTTTCAGAATAGAAAATAACTCGCTCCGGCTGAGTTCTAGGAACATACTTTCCTGTAGTCCATTTACCGTCATTATTGGAGTCGAAAATCATTTTCAGTTGATACTCTCCTGGAGAAAGGTTTTTATAATTGAAGGTTTTATTCCCTTGAAATGTAGCCTCCTTTAAAATGGCCCCACCTTTTGTTATAAATTGAAGAATTACATTTTTTGTTTCTGCGAATTGCACGTTCAATTTTAGGTTAGCATATTCAATATCGCTTTTGGTTTTAAAATCAATTTTAGCTCCTTTGGATTTATAGCCTAATACATCTGTAATAAATGAATCAGGAAGCACAATGCTATATTTTGATTCTTGCTCGATCGGATAAAGGATTTTAAGTTTTTTACTGCCTATTTTTTTGAACCCTACATTAATGGAATCGTTTGAATTTCGAATAAATAAAACGGAATCGTTCCAGTTTTTAATCGGAATGTTTGAACTTATAATAAGAGAGTTGAAATATTTAGCGGTGCCGTTATTTACATTTAGTGCAATAGTTGGTAATTTGGGTTTTAAGGTGTCGAAAGCTTTCAGCTTAAGTTTTACCGTATCTAATATTTCTTTATCAGCAGTTACTACAATTTCAACTTCCGTGTCTTCAGTTCTAGATAAATCAGTCCAGATGGAAATGGTATCCCCCGCTAAAAGTGTGTCGCTCTCAAACCAACTCTTCTTAAATGTTTTTCCGATAATATTTAAGTCTATTTCTAATGCTGGTTTGTTCAATATTAAAATCAACTTACCTTGATCCTCCGCCTTTAGCGAAACTAGGTATTGCCTTTTATTTTCTGGTTCAAAAAGCATTACAGAATAACTAGAATCTGCATTTGAAGTGACAATTTGTTGATCAAGAAACCCGATTTTCTCATTAGGCAGGTTATAAAGCCTATCACTATTGTTGTCATTTAAAACAAACAGTGAAAAAGTTCCATCTTTTAAGAAGTTGAACTGGAAATTCCCGCTTTTATCTGATTTGGTATAATAATAAGGACGTTCTTTTGAAGGGATAGAATCACCACTATCTTCAAATAACAAAACTAATACCTGTTCTTGTGGTGATAAAGTAGCAGCGTTTTTGACAGAGCCCGAAAAGCTTAGTGAATCGATATAATCGCCAGTTGAAAAAACCAATAGGTTTGAGTCTAATACAACTCCTTCGTGAAAATCTTTTACACCATTTCCTAGGTTAATAGTATAGGTGCTGTTTGGAAGTAAATTTTCCCGAAAAGTAATTTTAAGCGTCTTATTGTTGACCTTGTATTCAGGTTCTTCCGCCATAGGTGGAGAAACAATAGCTTCCTGGGTCATATTTCCAAGAACTATGTATTCGTCAAATACAACTTTCAGCTCAGTTCCTTCAAAGTTGGTTTCGCCAATTTCAGGGCTCGCCTTTAAAATTTTTGACGCTTGCTCATCTTTTGGTCCTCCAGTTGGACTTTCAATTTGCGCGCAACTCAAAAATGAAATTGCTATAAATATGTATATAAGATGTTTCAAGTAAAAAATTGTGTCGCAATATTGGCGCAAATTAACTCCAATTCAACCTGATGGTGTTTATTAAATGCGTCAAATTGTTCACTATCAATATCTAAAACGCCAATAACTTCACCTTTAACGATTATTGGTGTTACAATTTCTGAGTTTGATAAGCTGCTGCATGCTATGTGCCCATCAAATTCATGAACGTTTTTAACTATGATAGTTTCACTGTTTTCCCATGATTTCCCGCATACGCCTTTTGCATACTGAATTGTAGTACATGCGATTGGTCCTTGAAAAGGTCCTAATTCAAGTTGACTATTGTTTACCAAATAAAAACCGCACCATAATGAAACGGGCGACCATGCCTGATGAATGAGTGCGCTTATGTTCGCTAATGACGAAATAAGGTTTGTCTCTCCTTCTATTAAATGCCTAACTGAATTTGAAAGTGATTCTTTCTCGCTGGTAACATGCATGGAACAATATTACAGTCAATTATATAACACGCAATCTGTTCTTTACTTCTATGCATTCTTTTTAAACATTTTAACAAGTACTAAAAATGCATATTTTAGCTGCTTAATTTTTTTAGAAGGAAAGGCAACCCTTTAGTATTTATTGCGTCTTGATTCTACAGAAATACATCAAAAAATAAGATATGAAAAAGTTAATTGTTATTGTTTTTGGGATAATTATCGGACTAACAGTAAGTTACGATACTTATGCTTCTCACCTTGCAGGTGGAAGTATTCGTTATGATTATGTTGGTCCTACGCCGGGTTCTACAACCTCGTGGAGGTATAAGATTACTGTTTTTGCATTTAGGTATTGCGGTTCTGGTAATACAGCAACCTACAGTTGCGGTACTAGAGGTGAAGAAGTATATGCTCGATGTACTCAAACTGGGGCGCAATTAGGTCCGATTCGATTAACGGCAGTTCCTTATGTTGCAAAACCGGGTGATCGTCCAAATGTTCGTGGTGCTAGAGATGTGTCCGATGTTTGTTCTAGAAGCCAGACGGGTTGTGAAATACGTGGAGGAGTAAACGGTTACGAATTGTTTGTATGGGAAGGTACGGTTGATTTACCTCGCTGTAATTCTTGGCAGTTTACCTATAAAAGTTGTACCTGTTGTAGAAATGGTGTTGCAAACTTTGGAGGGGGATCAAATACTGGATTAGAAACGTTTATCAATACAGCATGGTCTCCAAGAACTAATCCTGGAGGAGCACCAGCTAACAGCGCACCCCAATTTGCTGATGAGGCAAAACCTTTTCCTTCTGTATGTGTAGGGCAAGATGTATTTTATGGTATCGGTACTTATGATGCTGACGGAGATAGTTTACGATTTATTCCTCAGTGCCCTTGGGCAACAAATGGATCGGGAGGCCGGCCAGCTTTAATAAAAATGACTCCAAGGGGAACTGGCGTTTCTTGTACTAGTGCTATTCCAGGCCTAGCGATGGATCCTGCTACAGGTCTTATTTCGTTTACGCCAACAACTACTGGTAGTTTTATTGTTGCCTTTTATGTTGAAGAATACGAACGATGTACAGGTATTCTAAAAGGTAAAACTTATCGAGAGGTTCAGTTTCAAGTTGCGACTTGTACTAATAAGGTGCCAATTGATAAGAGTGGTATTTCTAACATAACTGGTCGTGCTACATTGCTTTCTTCTTATAAGATGGAAGTGTGTAATGGTGATTTAATTACATGGGAAGACACGCTGTTTGATCCAGATCGTGGGGACAGTTTGTACGTTCAAACCAACATGAAAAGAATAATGCCTAATGCTACAATGACCATTGTCCCTTTAGTAGGTCAAAGGAATTCAATTGTAGTTCGATTTTCATGGAGAGCAGTAATGGGAGTCGATCCTATTAAAAGTTTCTTCATTACGTTTACGGATGATAAATGTGATGTACCAGGTAGTGGTTTCTCCGTATTTGAGTTAGATGTGAAGCCATCAGCTGCATTGGATCCGGACCAGTATGTTTGTTTGGGAGATACTGCATTTTTAACAGGATACGGAAGTAACACCTTTAAATGGTCTGTTATTGGAACAGGTGGCAGTCCACTAATTCCAGGAGTAAATTGGTTTCCAGACACGAATATTGGCGTTGATACGAATAAATATGTAAAGTTTTTACCGACAAAAACCACCTATTTGGCGATAGAAGTGCCAAATGTGAGAGGTTTATGTGGAGAGATTGTTCAAAATTGTTTTGTTAAGGATACTATTAAAATACACGTACCCGAGGCATATCAAATTACAATGCCAAAGGATACTGTAATATGTAATCCAGCAACAGGTCCTTTAGATGTAACAATTTCAAAACCTAGTTTGAGTTATACTTATAAATGGTCGCCAAGTAGAACGTTAAACAACCCTGCCTTGAAGAGCCCAACCTTTAGCAAGGTGTTGAAAAACACAAATTATAAAGTAACAGTAACGAGTGATTCGGGTTGTGTTCGAGAAGGTTCTGTGCAAGTAAATGTAACGAATCCATTTCCGCAAAACATGCGAGCAATGGCGACTGATACGTTGATTTGTTTGCAAGATACTATTGGAATGTGGGTAAATACGGGGTCAATAAATTATGGTACTTGTGATACGAGTATTTATCCTTGTTTAGGAACCACTCTTGACAAGACATTTGGTACAGGGACTATTCGAAGCCAAAATGGACAAACTAATGCTCCATCTATTTATGCAAGTAGAAATCGATCATTACGAGTTCAGTTTTTATATACAGCGGCAGATTTAAAAGCCAGAGGAATAGGTGCTGGTCCAATAACGTCTGTTGGATTTGATATAGTTCAAATAGCAAATCAAGGTCCTAATCCTTTCAACGGTTTTACAATAAAAATGGGTTGTACTTCTGCAGCAAAAATGGGAACATCGTTTGTTACTGGCTTGAAAGTAGTAAGCGATCCAACGGCGCATGTCCCAGTATTAGGCTGGAACACTCATACACTAGACAGAGATTATGTTTGGGATGGAGTATCCAACCTGTTGGTAGAAATCTGTTGGGATAATGGTCCAAACCGTTATGGTTGGGATCACATTATGACTTTTGATGCAATGACTTATGCAAGTGCAATACGTTATTATTCAACAGTTTCAAATGCGGCTTGTAATGCTGCTGCACCTACTGGAGCAGCAATGTTTTTATTGCCACGAACTAAGTTTGGTGTATGTTCAGGAATACAACAATCAAACTATAGGTTCCAATGGATTCCAGATCCAATCACAAAGAATGGAGGTTTCCTTGCAGCTACAAATACAGATAGTACTAGTGCAAGTGTGGATATAACTACAGCAGGTCTTTACAAAGTAACTGTTGCAGACACCAGCGGAGTATGTTTTGATACATTAGATTTAAAAATAAATGTAGTAACAAAGTACCAAGTTAAGCCGGACAATTTAGGGGAACAATGTTTAACAAGTGGTATAATCCGACTTACTTCTCCTACACCTTATAATATTTCTAATCCAGGTGGAAAGTGGACAGGAGCTGGTATTGTCAATGATTCATTAGGCTTATGGGATCCATTGATTTCAGGAGCCGGAAGTTTCCCTGCAACCTATAGTGTAAGTGGAGATGCTTGTGCAAATGCAGGTACAACTACACTGAATATAGTAGGCTTGCCTGATTTAAGTCTTACTTCACCAGATTCAGCTTGTTCGTTATATAAATGGAACTTGGGTAATGCTGGGAAACAAGAGTTGAATGGAATCTATTTAGATACAACTAAAGGTACGAAAGCATATTTCAGTGGCCTTGGTGTAGATTCAATTCCTGGAGACTTGGACATAACGAATACTAAGAGTAAACATTGGGTTTATTTTATAGATGGAAGAGCGTTTAGTCCTACAGTAGGAAACCCTGATACAGCAAGAATACGCTATAGAGCTTTTAAAGGATGCTGGCACGATACTATTATCAAAATACCGGTAGTAGCTCCTTTCGACCCTACTTATTTGGGTGTTATGAGCAATGGATTACCAATTTTGACTACAGAGTTTTGTTCTACTAGTAAATCAGATACTCTGGGAGTAATTGGTAAAGGTGGTTCTTGGAGATCGTATAAAACGGCAACGGATACAACCCGAACTGCAGGTATAATAGATGCCGCTCGCGGAATATTTAATCCAAGGGTAGTAAATAATGGTGCTGGTGGAGAAGTATATATAGAAATCGGTAGAGATGGTTTTTGTGGTGATACTAATCGATTTAAGGTTAATGTATTACAAGCACCTGAAGTACAGATTTTATCGAAAAACTTTTGCTTTAAATCACCTGGTGACTGTATAGACAGTGAAATTCCTACAAGCGAAAGAAAGCAGTTAATTAAAGTTCGAGCAGCTAAATTTAATAATGCTCAAATTGATAACACTGACCCAGCTACTTATGTAGATGTAATCACTGCGGATAGAGCTCAAACAGGATGGTCAAATTTGATAGAATCAGATAAAATAACTAAGTGGGATGGAAATCCATGGATGATTTTCCCTTATAAGTGTGAGTACCCATTTTGTCAGTTGCCAATAGGAAAGTATCCTATTAGTTACACTATGGCAATATCATATAGACAAGGCACGAATCACCCAGATTCTATATGTGCTTATACAGATGATAAGGTTATAGAAATATCAAAAACGCCAGAACCTCCTGTTGCAATAGAGGGCGATTATAGAATTTGCTTAGGCGATACATTGCCAGAGTTAAAGTTCGAAGATGGTGCTAGTAACTTGACCTTGGATTGGTATAACGATGCGTTGGATAATGATACGATAAACAGAATAGCAAAAGGGAATCCAATTCAATCGGATACAGGCTTTGTTGCTTTTGTTCCTGAACTAGATGGAACATTACATGCAAGTTGGCGAGATGAGGCTGGTTGTGTCAGTAAATCAGCGCCAATTGGTTATTCTGTATTTGGCTATCCAAAAGTGTCTTTTAGCTCAGATGTAGATACAATTCGAGCAAATTCAGGAGAGTTGACAACTTATACAAACACAAGCCAGTACGATTTGTTGCCAATAACTTATGCATGGTCATTAGTAGTAGCGGATCCAATAAGCACTGAATTGCCAGTAAGCATAAATCCTCTGTCTAACCTTTATTTAGGAGAAGATAGTCAGTGGATGTCAAATTCAGGTGCAGTCGATGAGAAGGATGCATGGCACGATATAAGCGATAAAGGGTTTAGTCCATTGAGCTTTGAGGTAGACGAATTTGGAATGCGAATAGTGACCTTGTACGGAAAGAATGAAATAGGTTGTGCAGATACAACTTCTAGATTGCTCTATATAGATCAGATAATAGACCCGAAATTCCCTAACGTGTTTACACCAAACGGTGATGGAATCAACGATTGGTGGTCAGCTTTAAATCCAGCAGAAAATGGAGACTATGATGAGGAAAAGTTGCGACAAGCTTACCAAGATCAGTTCCTGGAAATCGAAGGTTATATTTACGATAGATGGGGCCGAAAAGTAAGAGAATTGAGTATGGAAGATCCATTCTGGAAAGGCGATAATAAAGCTGGTAATGATCAGCCAGATGGTATCTATATGTACATAATCGAGATGAAAAGTAATAATGCTGCTAAATCTGAATTTAAAGAGCAAGGCACGATTACTCTGATAAGAGGAAAGTAGTTTGTAAATCGTAAGTCTCAAACGACAAATTTTGAAAAGCACCCTGCAAATGGGTGCTTTTTTTGTTTGTATAATACCATACTTTTATACTGCGAAAAAGCGCATTTTAAAGAAATTCATAAAATGGGAAATTATTTAACTATCGGAACTATTA
>Ga0307998_1000233_pt1 | contig 32081 bp, 49 predicted proteins | sample Davwhametageno37_FD_203147 | JGI IMG/M metagenome (GOLD analysis project Ga0307998, IMG submission 203147) | Marine microbial communities from Davis Island wharf, Antarctic Ocean - #37 | ecosystem: Environmental > Aquatic > Marine > Unclassified | place: Antarctic Ocean: Davis Island wharf... | reverse complement strand
CGGGTAATGGCTGGTATTTATACCGACCTGTTGCCGTCATGCCTGACACCGCTTCAATAACTGCTGCACCACCCATCTTGGCAATGCCATTAGCCGTTAAGCCCGACTCAGCGTTAATAACTGCGCTTGCAGAGATCACCATTGCGCCTGTAGCTGTAACGCTTGATTCAGCATTAATAGACGCTTGGCCCTGTGCAATGTCTTGTCCAGCAGCCGTTACAGTGCTTACAGCCTCAATTACTGCGCTGGCATGACCAAATTTCTGACCATTAGCCGTGACACTTGATACCGCTTCAATAACAGCCGCACCTTGTCCAACACGTTGGGCAGCAGCAGTAACATTGGAAGCCGCATTAATAACTGCAACTCCATCTACATAAGCTGCTTGCCCATAAATGTTAATGCCGTAATTGGCGGCTCCGTAACCATTCATTGCTAGGTTAGGGTTATGTCAAATTCGCCAGCTTGGAAACGGAATACGTCACCACTGCCAATGGGTTTGCTAGCCGTTAAAGCTGTCTCAGCAAGCATATTGCCACTTGATGCTGCATCTAAAACTGCGGTATGCGTGATGGTTCCCCATGAGCCTGTGGCTGTTGGAAACTCCACTGCAGAAGTGTTGTCAATTGCCCCACCTGAAGACGCATCAAAAGCCATAGCTTTGCGTGTGTAACCATTGCCTGATACTTCTGTGCCTGTGCCGCCAGCACCCGTAGCCGAGGTGTACAAACCGATGTAAACAGTAGAAGGTGGCGTATAAGCCGCATTTCGGAATACGTGATCCAGCACTTCATTTTCTAAAAACGTAGTAAACGACATATTAATAAGCCCTAATATTTAAACGTAAGCCAGAGCCTGACGCTGTTGATTTGCTGGACGCGTCATTAACTCGCTCTACAGCCGAGGTGTATAGAGCGGCCCATGTTTGAGCGCGTTGATCTTCTTTGAGGTATGGCGCTGAATGAAGCAAGGCACCGTAAAGGTAAACGTCTGGGTAATGCGTTAACAACCAGTTTTTAGTTGCTGAATCAGATAGCGTGGGTATCTTGGCGTAGTAGTTCAGGATAGAACTGTATGGGCCATCAGGAGTAGGCATAACTTCAAACTGACCTGCACTGTGTCCGTAGAAGCGCGGTACACCTGTAGAGTCATCCCTAGCAGCTCTCATGCTCTGTATTTCAGCGCGTGATAGGTAGCGTAGGTCAGTCGTACCATCTGCCTCCAAATGAAAGCGGATAGTAGCCAACCAATCACTAGGTATGCCCGTAAACTGGCTATCCACAGTTGTTTCTGCGCGTGTCTCCATGCGCCAATGCCTAATCTCATTGTTGATAGACGATTCAGCTAACGATATAAAATCAGGAATAGTAGCCGTCAGATCATCACGATTTAAGAAGTTAGCGATTGATGCTTTTAGTTCTGAATATGTTGAGATAGCCATTTAATTACCTAACAAACTTTTATAATCTTCGGAAGCGTAACTATCATCACTAGCGCCAATCCCTAAAGCTCCAAGCAGTCCTGCGCCTGCTAATGCTGCTGGGTTAGTAAACATTTGTGATTTGAATTTATCTCTTGCTGATAATCGACCTTCTTCATCTGCATATTTCTTAACCTTAATACCGTAACTCTCAAGCAAACCAATCGTTGCTTTATCCGTATTCTTGGGAACTATAGCGCCAGAAAACTCGCTAAAATCAACTACACGTTTAGGCTTTGACTCAAAGTATTCTGTAGGGCCGCTGCGTAACATATCTTTGTATTCTTCAAGCTCTTGGATTAACTCCTTGCTAGGCTCAAATCCAATCTCTTCTGCTGCTGCCTTAATCCCTTTGGACTCACTCAATCCAACAAACTCTCTAAATTCATTATTGTATTGCCAGCCGTCAGCAGCATACTTGTAGCTTGATTTAAAAGACTCCGATAAATCATCCAGCATCATATCGCTGGTTTGTTTGAACTCTGCCATATCCTCAGAAGATACAAGTTTATCTTTAGTGTCCCTCATTCTTTGAAGGGTTTTAAATTGCTCTGTTGTCGCAGCCCTAACCCCACCTGTCGAATTAGAAGCCATACCACCCTCTGTATTCCTGCCAGATGACTTCTTCATAAACTTTGCAACTTCTTCAGCGTTGTATGGCTTTAGTTTTGCGCCTGTAGTGTAATAATCCCTGCTTGGGTTAGAGATGAAATATTCTTCTGGGCTAAAGATCTCATTAAGCTTTTCTGTCTTCCAAACATCGTATTCGCCACTGGCTTTAGCGTCATCTACTTGCTTCTGTTCCCATTTAGACCTTGCTTTAATATTCCCAGCATGAAATTCTTCTGGAAATACAATTCCTTTTTCATCCCTATACAAAGAACTTGCTCTATTATCAAACCAACCATCGACTTGATTATATTCGCTTGTGTTGGCCCCACCCTTACGCTCTAAATTCCAAATATTTGAACTTGTCTCTTCCGCATAAACACCAAGCTCTTTAAGTTTTGCCCCGTACTTCCTATCAAAAGCTTTTCCTGCGCCCTTCCTTGCAACTTTGGTAGGTCTTGGTGCGCGTACAGTGTAAGCGTCAGCACTAAATGCTTCGTTTAGCTTAGATGCTTTAGGGTCAAAATTATTTGGCTTGCCCACTAAAGTTATATCGCCAAAACTATCAAACGGTATATCCTTCTGCGTCACAGCAATGGATGGCATAGGAAGCCCACCCATACTCTGCTGTCTAGTAATCTTATCTGCGCTAGTGTTATGTAAAAACATTAAGTCCTTGACGTAATCAGCAGCGTTACCGCCAGCCTTTTTAACCGCACCAGCCATAGCCATCTTGCCGCCACCAGTAGCTAAATCAAGTAAGTCTAATTCTGGTGATACGCTTAATATTCCTTGTGCTTCTGGGTTCTGTCGGTAGTAAGGTAGTGGATCGTTTACACGCTCCATGTATCTAGCCTCTGCCGATTGCATTTGACTAAGCAGACCGTCTTTACCTAAAGATAAGTCTGGCCTGTCTACAAGCAACCCAGTCCCAATAGAGCCAGCGGCTTCGTATCGCCTTTGCTGCTCCATGTAATCATTAAGCAAGCCCATTAAAGAAAATAACCGCCTTTCTTCTTTGGCTTTTTAGCTGGCTTTTTCTTAGGCTTACTTGTCATCATGGCGCACCTTACAAATTGTTAGCGCATTATACCATATTATGCTAGCCCTTTAACATTGCGTTTTAACGCTCCTTTGTGTTTTTTCTTAGAACGCCCAAGATCACCCGCTGCAAAGGCTTGTGCTAGCTGTCGTAATGCGTCAGCAGCCTCACTGTGGCCCTCAGACTTATCTGGGATGTGTGACCAGCGTTGCTCACTATTTGACCACTTACGCCTGTATGCTTTGAGGTGATCTAGCCCCTTAGCGCACTTGTCCTCGTCAATGTACAAGTACGGGAATACGTCACTCGTTTGTTGGATGCCCCATAGAATGTCCTGAATGCGTGGCACTATTCGCCAGTTAGAGCTAGGCATTAGTTCCTTTAGCATCTGCTTAGGTGACTTGTTATTAGTCTGTCCTTGGCGCTTATGGTCAGCATCATGCGGTAGATACATATCCTCAAACACTAGATCCAAGCTCTTGATCCACTTCACAGCGTGTGAGTATGATTCACCCCATGCTTCGTAGAAGTTGATACACCTGAACTCTAGCCCTACCTGCTGAACTACCCAGATGGCACAACCGTCACTTGCTCCAATATCCCAAAACGTCATGCAAGGATGGGCTTCCACTACTGGCAGTTTAGATATGCGTCCATCAGCATTAGCTTTGTTAATCTCACGCAGCCAGAAAGCCCCTTCTGGGAACTCTAAAAAGTCACCCTCCCACACATGCCCGTAAGTATCTGGGCGCTGCTCTAGGTCTTCTAAGCGCTGGTTAGTGAGTACCTCTGGCATCCACGGATTGTCCTGCCAGTTAATGTCTGTGATCTTGCATGAGGGTGGTGTGTTAACTCTGAACCGCTTGTGAGTAGCTGAGTCCTTTGACTGAGGGTTCCAAATAGTCCACAGCTCTGAGCTCTCTTCCCGAATCGAGGGCAGTAGCTTCATATATGCTTCTTCGCTCACGGTTTCAGCCTCGTCAATAAATGCCAATATGATACGAGCCTTAGATTTAATACTGTCGATGTTGCGTGTTAAGCCTGCAAAGCTGTAGTTGATTCGCCCATCCTTGCTGCGTATGTAGTGGTCGCCACAATCGTAGTAGTCGTTAAGGAATGGTACGGCTTGGATGGCGCTCTTAATCTCTGCGAATGAACTCTCGCTAAGGCTGTTCATATACTGGCGTAGGCATAGTATCTGGCCTGATCTTCCACTCTTACCGAACTTATAACCCCATACAGCAGTCATCATGCCAAAGGCTCTTGATTTGGCCCCGCCTCTACCGCCATAGGCTGCTCGGTATCTTGCCTCACCTTCAAAGATTGGAACCAACTTAGGCGGCAACTCAATATCAATTTCTGTCATTAAAGATTCTCAAACTCTTTAGCAACTAGATTAATCGTTGTTGGTGGTGTCATTGAGCCATCACTGCTAGTTTGGTCAACCTTGTCGCTCATACCATGCTTGGTTAGCATTAGCTTTGTAATACCACCGTTAAACGTACCGTCTAGGCCATTAGTGGTAAGGCTAATGTACTGACGTTGCATAACTCTCTCTGCGATGTCCGAAAACTCATGCTTATCTTCGTTTCCGATCCACTCATACAAGGTTGAATTAGATATGCCTAACTCAAATGCCAGCCCTATGTGACTAGGAAATGAGTTACTTTCATTATCTAGGTAATCTTGAGCCTTTGCTAATAGCTCTGGCGTGTACTTCGTTGGTCGTGCCATTTTAATACTCCGTTAAATCTAATGAAATCGGGCCATTTTCATCAACCCATTCTTCTGCCTTTTCCATCAATAGATCGTCTTCTTCATTGCGCGGCCTATACTCCACATCAATCACTGTGTTAATCAGCAAAGCGATGATGTTTGCCCCCTCCATAATTATGTCATGCTGTTTATCACTCATAACAACTCCTGTTGAGCTTCAAGCTCTTTGTATTTGAGTTTGTACTTCGCTTTAATTGCCATAATGTCTTCACGGTTATACTTTGCTGGATCATTTGGCCCCTCTAATAGTTTTACCCCATCTATCCCGATCTTCTTAATTAGGTTGATGCGGTAATCAATAGCGTTACCCGATAGGTGGTTATTACATGGCGCACATTGAGCGTGTACGTTGCTTTCGTCATACCGAAGCTCTGCTGCTGCCCCTACCGACCTGTAATGCCCTGCGTGGATCTGTCCTGTGTGGTGTCTTTGGCAACTAATACAGGGCTGTCCCCTATCCCGTAATCGGATATACCTGTTAAATTCTGGTTGCGCTTCTTTGTGTAGCTCCCCTAAGCTCTTAATGGCCTGCTTACGGGCTTTTATATCTTTCTTGGCTAACTGGATAGCTTTAGCGCGTATCTTGCTCAAAGCAGCCATAGCTTTCGCGTGTTGATGTTCTAGTGCATGATCTCTGTTGCAGAAGAAGCCTAGCGGCACAGTTACCCCTGATTCAGCTAAAACAAACTCTTTGCAATGCCTGCACTTCTTCTTTGTATTAGCCATTACCTGTCTCTGTTAGGGAATGGCACATGAACACCAAATTTGTCAGACAGGTGGCGGTTAATCACATCGTATATCTCGCTCACTTCATGCGTCTTTAGCTGATTAACTGACTTGTTCTCGTATTTTGTTTGCTGAATCTTTGCCCAGATGTGTTTCTTAACACTATCCTTACACCACGGGATTTCCACACCTGACTGCAACGTGCTGACCATATCTAAACCGCGATCATTTAAATTGTTAGCCAGTAGGTCACAGTACAAGTAAACAGAGTTACGTTGCGTCCCAGTAATGGCCTTATCTGTTGACCATTTCACCTGCACGTACTTCTTTAATTCGTAAAGTTCGCGCAAGTGCTTAATAAAGTTTTCTAGGCTTGTATCGCTATTTACTGTCCAGTGTTCACCATTCATGCTACCGCCCCTTCGCTTTCCTTGAATAAGTCACCTTGACAGCCGAACACCTCACAACTTTCAGCGCATCCACCATTATTCCCTCGCATCCTAGATAAGATCTCGTCCCTACTGAAATCTGCAAACGAATCTTGTGCGCTCTGGAATGTGTTATTACCGCGATACATAATTAGTGGGGCATCTTCTCTTGTCTCAATAATCCGTATAGGCTGAGTGTTAAGCATGTCCCAAAATTCCTTAGCTAGTTCAGGCTCGTCTATGGCAGCAAGGGCAATCTTGTTAACGCCTTTCTTAATGCAAAACACGCAGTTGCCTAGCCACTCGTCAATACCTAAGTCGAACGGCTGATCCTTCCACCATCCTAGAATGTCTTGTTTATCCATAGGCGATATTTCAGCCAAAAACCTGTAGCCCTTCTTAGGGTTTAATCGCCTTAGTTCATCGATCCTAATGCCCAGCCATGAGGTGTAATTATTACGCCCAAAAGTCTGGTCGCAATATTTTTTGTATGGGGCTGTCTTCATACGGTCAGTACACATAGGCCCGTGAATAAATGGAGTGCTATAACACTTCATCATTTCTTTCCACGGGCCATAATCATCACAAATATCATCGATACTTATTTCTTTAAACTTAGGGCCAATACCTACCTCGGTGGTCATTACAGCGCGGATACACACTAAATCTATATCGAAGTGCTTAACAACATTCCTTATAAACTCGTAGGTCTTGGGGTGTTCAGCGCCAGTATCCATAAACACATATTTGACGTTATCTATTGCGCCTTGTGACACCATTGTCTGTATCTTATGAATCATATACGCCGAAGTTCTACCTCCACTAAAACTAACGACATTGTATTTCGGCACCTGATTATTCATAAAGCAGTCGCCCAAGCACTCATAGGTAGCCGTGATAGCTTCATGCTCATGCGAATATCCCAACCTTGCGATCCTAAGTTCTTGCCTGTAGGCTCGGCAATTTTGCACTTATGATCGATAGCCTCTAGCCTGTAATTCGGGTCATCAATTAACTTATAGTCGTCTAGCGGAAACTTGCTCGACCTGCACCGATTTATTAGGGTTATATCGTAAAGATCCACTTCAAACTTCTTGGCAATAACCTTTGCAGCAACGCCAGAATTAATCTTCTTGATAACAACCTTGCATTCATCTAGGTTGAGGATTCTCATACTGCAACAGCCCATACCATTGCTTTTTTACCTGACACTTCACATGAGCGAGTGTATGGGTTGTGAACATGGCCCTGAGACCGCAGCTCTGGCAAACGCTTCCAGACAGCGAATAATGTTTTTGTTTTTAGCGATATTTCACTTGACGTTAGCTCTGGATTTTCTTTAACAATTTTTAATATTTCGGCCTGCTGTGATTCAGCGTTCTTTTTACGATCAGCACAGTGATATGCTGCTTGGCTGTTTTCGTGGATCATGCTGCCCTCTCCTTGTAATACTTCTTACGAGCTAATGGATTAAGTTGTGACTTGATGATGTGCGTTAAGCCTCCTGACTCACCCCAGCCAGCCTTGGTTACTGGCCCTTTGTAATCACCAATCAGCTCGTCATACAGGCTTTTAGGGCTTAGTGGCTTTAGGTAATATTTCATAGGTATAAATCCGCATGACTCTGGAAGCCTCTTGCAAGGTTGAATCTGCGATGTTCTTTTTTAAGCATCTGAACAGTTTTAACCGAACGGGCGAATTCTTCGGGTGTTTGATGGCCTGCCTCTTGGTGCCAGCGCATTAACTTAATCTCGTTATCAACGGCTAGTTGACGGTTTTTCTCAGTAACCCTACGGCTACCAGCAGCGATTGAAGCTGTGACTGCGTTCTTTAGTGCTGGGTTAGTTGTTATTACGTTTTCGCCTGAAATCATGTTTAGTCCTTTAAAGTGATTATTGTTGTTTACCATTCAGGTGGATTTAGAATGGATTGTGTGAATCTTTGAGTCTTTATTTGCTTAGGAGTGAAGCCAGAGGGTTGGTTAATCACGACACCATTAGATTGCTTCGGGTTATCTTTAGGTGTGTAAACAGACTGCCAGCCACCGACTATTGCATTCTCAAGCATCAGCGTGGTGTCATGCCCAGCATTAAATGCCTTAGTGATTTTGGTAATCAGTAAAGAAATAGCTTTTTGAGTCATTGGATTCTTCTTGGCTTTACGCATATCAATGAAGTCACTCAATAACTCACCGTCTAACCATTCAGGAATAACCAAAGCGATAGCGGATTTCTTTTTTATTGGTTTGTTAATATGGTTTGTTACTTGGTGTGTTACTTGTACTTGGTCTGTGGTGCCAACATCGTACTTGGCATCTGAGTCCAAATTGGGTTTGGTGTCTGAGTCCAATTTGGTGTCTAAGACCAACTTGGCATCTGAGTCCAAATTGGTAAGTCTCTCTGGCATACACATCGTGTATTGGTTACACCCTGTAAAACCCTTCTTCTTCTTAGTCAACCAGCCCTTATTTGCCAAACTGGTTGTTATTTTTGATACGCGAGTTTTATCCTTTATCAAAGAGCGGTCAGCAAGCGCGTCTAAGCTAGGAAAAACTAACTCAGTCACTTTGCCTCGATAGCTAAACAAAGCCAGTAGAACGCGCCTCTCTGGATCAGACAGTAGCGAATCAGTTAAAGCTTCTAGGGGTGCAACCAAAATGCTCATATGTCACCTATAGATTCTATTTATTCTATTTCTTTACTAGGAAGTAGGTCTTGGAATAACCTAATCTCAGCGAAACGCTTCTTACGAATCTCAAGAAAGGTGACCCTGATGTATGCAGACATCTCTAGACCCATTAACTCAGCATCACGTTTAGCAAATGAGTACAGCTCATTATCAAAAGAACTAGTAACTGTATTCGATAACTTGTCCGACATTACGCGACCCTCTCTGACTGAGCAGTTTGATTTGTTTGATTCATTAGCTCACGGATCTGATAGGCACGAAGGGCAGGAACAAATTCGCCCCACTGACACACGGCGCTATGCTGAATTCCGAGAGCATCAGCTAGTTTTTTGACACCACCGAATGTGTCTACGGCTTCTGCTTTAAGTATTTTCATGTAAGGAATGTTACTGCACTTACATTTTACTGTCAACCTCTATAGCACTAATAGCATGTAAGCTGGCTTACAAGAAATAAGCAAAAAGCCACAACAACTTATAGCAAAGGATTTAAAATGTTAGACCTCGGAAAGCGAGTGAAAGGTTTACGAAAAAATCAGGGCTGGACACAACTTGATTTATCAAAAAGGACTAACTTAAGTCGCGGGCGCATTGCCCAAATCGAAACTAACCCTCTAGCCGAGGTAAAAGGCGATACTCTGGTTTCTCTAGCAAAAGCATTCGGGTACTCTACTGAACAATTGATTTCAGACGACGAGCTTGGACTTTTAAAGGGCTTGAAACTTCAACCGATTACAAAGAAACTCCCGATTATAAACTGGAGTTCTTTGCCTAGCATAATAAAAGGCTCATTTGAAATGGGTGATAATGACCAGTTTGTAGGATGCCCTTTCGACATCGGGGACAATTCTTTTGCATTGGAAGTAAAAAATGATGTCATGACCGCGCCTAATGGCAGGTCATACTCTAAAGGAACGCTAATTTTTATTGACCAAACAAAAACCCCAAAAACAGGAGATAGGGTTATTGCAATTAATACATTTACCGATGAATCTGTATTCAGAGAATACGTGTTAGATGGGGGTGTAAAATATTTAAAGCCGCTTAATGTGGCCTACCCTATTCAACAATTTAACGAATATACCAAAATAATAGGAGTAATAGTCGGCTCATACATGGCTGAATAATATAATGAATAGCTTAAACCAATCAAAAGCCCGCTGCAGAAAACTAGCGTGGATGCGAGAAATCGACATTTACCCTTGGTTTATCGTGCACACGGACTGGATGGACGACTTAATGCCACGGACAAATCCCGTGCCAGTCTGTAATTTTAGCTTAGTTCCCATGGGACTAAACCAGTTAGCGAACAAGCACACTGGCCCCCCTCTAGTTAACTAAATAAACTTTACAAAAATATCAATGGCCCCGCCTTTATTACAGCCTGAAACTCCCCAGTAAATCCTCATAAAACCTATTTTTTAGCAACTCACACTAACTTTTTCACTCATTTTATCGATTCTGCTTGCTTTGCATTGTTAGTTCACTTACACTGTAAAGCATACACAGTAACAAAAGAGCAGAGCTATGAATGCATATAACAGAATTAACAAGCACTTCAATCGTAATGAATGTGGGCAAATCGTAACCCCTGATCTTTCAGATTTTATTGCTGAGTTTACCGCACAGGATTCATTCACAACGCCAGAAGGAAGTGTTGAGCCTAACGACTTGCTTGAGCATATTGACTTCTCCACTCGCCAGATTGCCCATGACGCTATACAGATGGACGCGCTAAAGGGTGAACCACTCACTGATGCCGATGCCGCAACCAAATGGCGCGGATTAGTGGCTCTAATGAATGCCGCTGCTAACGACTTTTACAATTCTAATATTGTTCCTGACTACCAGAAGGGTGATCTGTGAATATCTCAAAAGAAACGCTAATCATTAACACCGCTGGGTGTTTGATTTGGGCAAGTATTTCAATTTGGTTTTGGGTAGGTATTTCAGCATGAACGACTTAGCCATTTTAATAATAATTTTAATTTTATCAGGGGTGCATCTATGAATAACATAACTATGACGCCCAGCATGAAAGCTGGCATTGACTACCAAGACACGGCAGAAAATTACAATCCGTACAAGGTTGGCAGCAAAGATTTTAACGAATACGAAAGCCGATTTAATGCGCTTTTGCAAATGAATGAAGACGTTCAAAGGGGTATGTAATGACTATTGCAAAAAAAGTTTGGGAAAACCTTAGCACTATAAATGTTAATGAAAACACAGAAACAAAGGGGAATTTTACATATTTGAGTTGGACATGGGCATGGTCAGCCATGATGTCTGAATACCCTAACACTACATACGCCTTTACTGACCGCGTTTTTAACGATGGTACGATGGAAATAACGTGTGAGTTAACCATTATTGACGGTGATGAAACGCTTGTGAGAAGCATGTGGTTGCCTGTTATGGGCAATAAAAATGAAGCGATAACTAACCCATCATCAACTGCCATTAACAAGGCAAGAATGAGAACACTTGTTAAGGCTTTGGCAATGGTTGGCTTGGGAGTTTACATATACGCTGGGGAAGATTTACCAGAAGTAGAAGCTGAGGCCAAAAAAACACAAGCAATAGCAAAAAATGAAACTGCAAATGCCTTAATGAAAATGATTATGAATAACGATAGAGGAGCATGCATTGAAGCATGGAATGAGATAGACCCTACAGAGTTAGATAATGTCTGGGATTGTTTAAATAACCAAACGCAAACTGCTATTAATGAAATGGTACACGAAGGAGTAGCAGCATGAACACAACACTATTTGAAGTCAGTCAGGATTACAGCCACGCGCTAAATGACCTTTACGAAATGGAGCAAAGCGGTGCCATAGACGCGGATACTTTTCTCGACACAATGGAAGGTTTAGAGGGCGAAGTTTCAGAAAAGATTAAGCGCGTGGCGGCATATATTCGCAACACAAAAGCACAGGCTGAGTCTATCAAGAACGCGATGCTAGATATGGCTAAACGATCTAAGTCACTAGATAACCATGCAGCAGGGCTAACTAAATACCTGTTACAAAATATGACTCAAAACGGGTTCACCGCAGTTAATGGCGTGTACTTTGACGTAAAAGTTAAAAAGACGCCAGCAGCCGTGATTATTGAAAGTGGGCTTGATGTTGAGTCGCTAAACGAGAATTACCGCACAACTAAGGTTATTACAACGACCACTGCGAATAAGGCAGAGTTAAAAAAGGCAATTCAGGCTGGCGAAGTTATTAAAGGGATTAGCCTAGTATCTGGTCAGCGATTAGAAATTAAATAGGAGCAGTACAGCATGGCTAGTTACATGGTTAAAGTGATTGAGCGGCACGTTGATACATTAATAGTGGAGGCTGAATCACAAGAAGAGGCCGAAGCAATAGCCAAATCAATATCAGTTTGTGCATTTGAAAGCGTTTTAAAAGCAGACGCAGAAGAAATTTAATAGGAGTAATACAGCATGGCAAAGGGTGTAAACAAAGTTATTTTAGTGGGTAACGTGGGCGGTGATCCAGAAACAAAATACATGCCCAGTGGCGGGGCAGTAACTAACCTTAGTATAGCCACATCAGAATCTTGGAAGGATAAGCAAACAGGGCAGGCTCAGGAGCGTACAGAATGGCACCGCGTGGTGTTCTTTAACCGCTTGGCTGAGATTGCCAGCGAATATGTGCGTAAAGGCTCAAAGGTTTATTTGGAAGGTTCTTTGCGTACACGCCAGTGGGAACAAGATGGCGTAAAACGCTATAGCACTGAGATAGTGGCTTCTGAAATGCAAATGCTAGACAGCCGCGAAGGTGGTACGCAGCAGCAGCAGCAAGCGCCACAGCAACGGCAGCAACAGCAAGCGCCTCAGCAGCGTCAGCAAGCACCACAACAGCAGGCGCAGAACCAGCAGCAGGCAAGGCAAGCAGTGGAAGGTGGCTTTGATGCTTCGTTTGATGACGATATACCGTTTTAAATTGCCGTGATGACTTTGCGGAAAGACGCAGCCATAGCCCATTAATTTGGGTTTTTTGGTAGGTAAACTAGATAGGTGATTATTATGAACTTAACAGTAAATTTCCCAATAGATTATCAATTTAACCCTGAGATTGATAATCGTATGACTCGCTCATTTGTCAGTCCTCATACATTTATTGAAGAATGGGATTGCCGCACCAAAGTAGAAAAAGCAGCTAATTCATTGTTAACCCTGAAATATGACGGAACAAAAAAAGAGCCAACACTATGAATAATTTAATGACCGAGGCAGAGATTGCCACAGTAACAGGCTTCACCTCAATGGCTAAACAGTGCGAAGTTTTTAAAGACCATAACATCCACTATGTGAAAGATCGCAATGGTTGCCCACACGTAACATGGTTCAGCTTTAATAATCCCACCCATTTGCGGTTTAATAATAATTTGGCGCATAATGAAGAACCAGACTTTTCGGCAATGGGTTAACTATGTCACCACGCAAACGCACTAAAGGGCCAGAATGGCTACCTACTCGCTGCTACATGGGGCGGGTGTCTTACGAATACCACCCAAAGTCTGGCGGGTCAGTTAGGCTGGGTGCGCTTACGGAAGAGAAAGAAATTATATTATCTAAGTATTATGCCGCCGTGTCTTTGAGTGAAGAACCCACTGGCGCGTTTAACCAGTTGATGCGTGAATACTTTGGCGGCTCTAATTATCTAAAACTCAGCGTCAGGACTAAGATTGATTACGTTCAATACGGTCAGCGCGTGGGCCGTGTGTTTGGCAAGACAAATAAACATAGGATCAAACCCCATCACATCCGTAAGTACATGGATCAAAGGGCAAAGACCACAATCGTGCAGGCGAACCGTGAGCATTCGTTCATGAGCGCAGTGTTTAGCTGGGCCTATGAAAACGGCAAGGTCAAGATGAACCCTTGTACGGGCGTTAGGAAGTTCACAGAGCCACATCGTGAGCGTTATATTGAGGACTGGGAGTATAACGCTGTATTGGCAGAAGCTAGGATCAAATGGCCTTTACTTGCCGCCTCTATGGAGATTAGCTATTGCTGTGCTGCAAGACAAGCAGACGTATGGGGTTTAACTAGAAAGCAGCTAAAGGATGAAGGTATTTACATTCGCCAAGGCAAGACAGGTGCTAAACAAATTAAAGAGTGGAACCCACGTTTAAGGGCCGCTGTTGATCTGGCTTTATCGGTTCAGGTAGTGCAAAACTTAAATTTAGTATTTTGTGATGCAAAGGGTAATCACTCAAAGCAGACGACCATGGCTAAATGGTATGCGGAAGCGAGAAAAAAGGCTTGGGAAAATCATAATGGGGAGTGGGTGACAGATTTCACCTTCCACGACATCAAGGCTAAATCAATTTCTGACTACGATGGAAACTTGCAAGAATTTTCAGGTCACAAGACCGAAGCGCAAGCTCAAAACTATTCTCGTAAAATAAAGATAGTCCCTACCCTAAAATAGTGAATTAGATATGTCTGGAAAATCATTAAGTATAGTCGGCCTAAAATTTCAGCAACTAACCGTAGTCGAGCGAGTGCCAACTAACGTGCCTAACAGATTTACATGGTCTTGCTTATGCGATTGTGGGGCCACGACTACTGCACAATCAGGAGACTTAAAAAGAGGTCGGGCTATTTCATGTGGCTGTCATAGAATCGCTGATGCATCAAAAAGCCCGATATACAGAAGATGGGCTGATATGAAGCAGAGATGCGAAAACCCAAAAGATACAAATTATTCACGCTATGGAGGTAGGGGGATTTCAGTCTGTGACAGATGGTTAGATTTTAAAGGGTTCCATGACGACCTTATAAGCTCCTATGTCGAAGGTTATCAATTGGCTCGAATAGATAACGATGGTAATTATGAGCCTAACAACTGGCGATGGGTCACCCCAAAAGAAAATTCAAATAATAAAAGCACTAATGTTTTTTTTGAACACGATGGAGAAACTAAAACCATAGCTCAATGGTCTGAGGAATTGGGTATAAACTACCACACCATCGTAAGACGGATAGAATCCAACTGGCCCTCTAAAAAAGTGCTAACTCCGCTCTAAACTGTACATAAAACCAGCACTGTATTTTAGGCGAGTTATTATGCTGTGTTAGGCGAGAGTGGTTACTATCGCTGAAACGCCCGTATAATGGAGGCCGAATCCGGAATCGAACCGGAGTGAACGGATTTGCAATCTGTATGCGTTTCTTTATAAATCAACAAGATACCACCCCCTCGCCTAACAAATGAGCAAAAAACAGCCCTCTAAAACCGCCACTTGTTCATTTACAAACCACTGTATATTAGGCGGGATAATTTATTTTTCTAAACCCCTTTACATCTATTCAATTTGTCCGTACAATTAAGTTATTGAATCAAGTTAATAAATAAAGGTAGATGATTATGAATACTTACACAGAATTAGAAGTTATCACTTACAACGCAATCCTAGATGTATGCGATACAGAGCTGGGAGCAAGTATTGTTGATATGAATGTGATGACAAGTAAAAGTCCTCAAGTATTACGAGGTGTTATTGCCTCCCTAGTAAAAAAGGACATGATCACAGTTGTACACGATGAAGATGATATGGTTTTATTTGCACCTTACAACGCTGGCAATGGTGAGTGTTATACATGGGGTGGCGAGTCAATTACAGACGAAGAAAGCGCTTTATTCGTAAAGTTAACATCGTAAATAACAATAGGGGCTACGGCCCCACCGACTAAGCGGAACTTAGACTAGGAGATTCACATGAAAATAACCTGTAAGCGCGGTAAGAATGTAACAGTTGAAGATCGTGTATTGGTCTTAAAGATGGTCAAGCAGTGCATGACTGAACTCAACAAGCCAAAGCATGAGATAGGCTTTGCTAAACAAAAGTCTTTTTGGAAGCCGCTTCGTGTTGAGATAAAGAAAAAAAGTCAAAGGAGTTATGGTGGGGAGTCGCACATCTCTATAGATGTATCTGAATACCATAGAGGTGGACGTTGGTTAAATGAATACGCGGCCTATAGATCAGACCCCGTTATAGGTGAGAGAAAGCAAGCGGCAACGCCTGAGTCAGTATTGTTTGCTGTTGTGGCGCATGAAGTTGCTCACCATGTTCAACACGCTTATGGCCCATATACCAGAATGTACAAGTCTAGCTGCAAGAAGCCCCACGGCGATGCTTTCCAAGATATTTATAGAATACTTAGATCAACTCTTGTTAATGCGCAGTTAGATGCCGAGGCAGAACGTATAGACGCTGAGACTTTTAAGGAGATAGAGATAGCTTACAAAACAGACAGCAAGCTATACAAAGATATTCGTGCCGCGTTTAAACGAGGTGAAGTTAAGCATGATGAAGTTGTATTGATGTATAAAAAAGTGGTTGAATCAAGCAATGCTTATAGGAGTATCACATGACTAAGAACAGCAGGGTTCAGTTTGTAAAGCTGGCGCAGAACAGGGTCAACAAGGCGTTGACTACTATCGAATTAATCGGCAACCTGAGTGACAAAACTAACTACTCATACACTGAGGATGATGTGGTTAAGATATGTTCAGCGTTAGAAGCTGGACTAAAAGATATGAAAGAGAAGTTTAAAGCAGTACGCAAATATCAAACCATCGAGTTTAAGCTGGAGGATGATGAATGAATAACGAACATGGAATGACAGGCCAGAAGAATGCCAGCAAAGAGCTAACCAAATCTTCACGCCTTGAGGTACGCTGCACCCCACAACAGAAAGCGGTATGGGTTCATGCTGCTGAGGGTAAGAAGCTGGCTGAGTGGGTAACTAATGCGCTTAACGATGCAGCAAAAAAGAAGAATAGACTATGACAATAGCAAAATGTACAGAATGTAATACGCCACACCCTGATTTAGATTTTGAACTTTATAGCGGATTTAAAGACAAGCCGCTAATTGGTTTTTGGCTTGATGATAATGGTGTTTGCGAAAACTGCTTTCGCACCGACAGTTATGTAATAGTGTTAGAGGATATTCTGAAAGATACTGTCCTTGGAAGCATCGAATTTGACTATGGTGAAGGTTCTCATAAAATAACCAAGCTATTGCGAGATTATGCAGACAAAATAGATGCCGAAGCAAATAAGCATAAGCACAAATGGGAAAGTTTAGTTAAGGGCGGAGTCTAGGGGAATTACTTAGACACGCCTTTTAGTTTCTCGACTGTACGCAATCCAGCTAAACCCAACATGGCGAGGGTTAGCTCAAGCATGGCATCTAGTGGTAATTCTGGGCTACCTGCTTCTGGAGCTAACCACTGGAGCATAGGGTTAATAAAAAAAGCGAATAGAAAGCCCAAAGCACATACCCACATTAAAGCTGGCCTAGCTCCTGCAACAAAGGTTGATCTATGCTGGGCCTGAACCTTGCTTATCTCAGCTTGCACAAGGGCTGGCTGCATGGCTAGCTTCTGCTTAATGATAGCCGCCTGCTCGCGTTCATCATCACTGGTAAATACTTGGTCGATAATATTGCCAATAGCCGCAATCGGCTCTGCCGCTGTGCCGCCTCCTAATAAACTTGAGAACCAGCCCATGTTAATACTCCCCTGTCCTAATCATTTCTGAAATAGTGGTCGATCTTTTGTGACCTACTTGTCTAGCCCATAAACTATCTAGGAACTCAACCGCAGCAATCTCATAAAAGTTTGCAGACATAGCTGCTAATGCGCGTTTGAATTTCCGCAGTCTTGGTAAGCCCATGTTGAAGCACATATCCATCATTGCATCTTTTCGAGCATCATTTAGATCGTCATACCACTCAAAGGATTGCAGTAGTTCTGCTTCGACACGTTGCAAATCATTGGCTAATAAGTAATCAATCTCGTCATCAGATAAACCTAAGCCACCACCAGAATCGATGTTACGCCCCACGCCAATAGTGATTTTCCCAGCAGAACATTTATAAGCGTAAGTTTCTACGGATTCATGCGCTCTCAACATCTCTATAATCATAGTCATGCTGCTGCCTCATCGTATAATTGGGTTATTCCTACTCTAAACCGCTGGGTTTCTCCCCACACTGGATCGTAGATTACGGCAGACATTGAACGGCCTGACCCATAACCTGCTTGGTGGTGGTATTCGTCAACGGCTGCAAGACTGTTCCAGCTTTCAAACAGCATGGCCCCACCTACCTCAGACTGCTGTTTGTGGTGGATGTGGCCTAAGTGACAATATCGGGCTGTGGTGTCGCCCCAAAGTTTGGCGTGATTTCTTGTAAAATATTCATAGATGCGTTGATGCTTGATGCCTTTATCGCCATGATGACTTGTTAGTAATACGCTTTTATATTGGTAGTGAATGAATTTTGAAACATTAGAAAGTACATTTACTCTTGGTTCATCTTCATAAAAGACGGTTAACATGGAATTTATTACCATGCTTAGGTCTTCATCGTGATTTCCGCGTGTGTTCATTAGGGTGACTTTTTGGTTTAGCTCCAATGCCCACTCAACGGTTTGTCTATAGATTCTTACAGCCGATTCCACCGAGTCAATCCAGTGACCAGAGGTGTCTAGGCTGGTGCCAGCCGCAGTGATATTTGGCGTATTACAGTGCAAAAAATCACCCACGTTTAGAAGCAAAAACTCAGTACCTTTTCCGCAATTAGTAATCAATTGCTTAATTGCTTGAAGGGTTACTGTTTCAGCGATATTGAGGTTCCAATCGCCTCCCCCATAATTGCGTTTTACCAACATACCAATATGGGCATCACCGATAATTACAGTAGCTAGGCGCTCTTTAACGGCCTTGTCAGGCTTGAATGGTAACGGCTTGTACTTGGTTAGTTCTTGGCTTAAACCGCTTGCAACGCCCTCAAGATCAGCGACAAGGCTCTCTTTCTTTAGATCACTCTTGACCCATTGGCGAAGAGGTTCCCCTGTCCGTAGATCGTAGTAGGTGGAGATACCCTTAGCGACATGAGTTGATGGGGTTGGGTGTAAATAGCTAAATTCTGGTGCCCACCCACGTTTTGCAGCTTGCTCTTTAGCGCGTTTAAGCGTCCGTTCTAAGCCTCTTGAATTAATGCCTAGTGCCGTAGCTGCCTTAGCCTGAGATCCATATTTCAATACAGCGTCAATAATCTCGCATTGGCGCTCGGTTGCAAATTCTTTAAGAGATTCCAGATCCATGAATAACTCCATTAAACCGATTACTTAATAATTGCCTTTCCATACTCGTAACTTGTCAAACTCGCCACTGAGCATTTTGCGCTTTACGACATCATCCATAGCTGGGTCATCCCAGCCAATACCCGCTTCTTTAAGCCATTCGCTTATTAGTGCAGCGTCTATTACGCCCACCAACTTAGAATCACCAAAATCAGCATTGCCGTTCTGTCGTAACTCTTCTGCGCGATCCAGCATAGGTGTCCAATCCTGCTGTTTAACGTGGATTAGCTTGCCGTCTTCTTCGTACCACTGCTCTGCAATCTTTGCCATAATATTTCCTTAAAAAAAAGGGATGCAGAAGCACCCCCTTGCGTATAACAAATATACGATTTAGCTGGTAGTACAGTCAGCGATCAAACCTAACGCCTTTTCATTTCTGACGACCAAAGTGGATTCGCACAGAATTTGACGCTTCTCGTTATCACCTGTTTTAGATAACGCTTCGTTCTTCATTGCACGTAAAGATGCAAGTGCTAGCTTATCGCGCTGTATGATCCACACATCTTTGGTGCGGTTATGGCGCGATGGCGTAAACGTAACACTGCCCCAAGGCGTCATATAAACATTTAACAAGTTTTCAACCTTGCCAGATGCGCCAGTGCTACGCTGGTTGTTGTTACCAGTAAAGCCAAGTGCCTTATTCATCTGGAATGTAGACAGATAAACAGTATCTGGCTTTCCACCTTCTGCCCAAATTTCTTGCATACAAAGGTCAAAGTCCGCTTGGCTAAATACAGTTGCAGTACCGTCTGTACGAGCATCAGTACCGTTACCAGCAGGGTTAGCACCGTTAGAGCCTACGTTAGTTACGTTGGTTTTAACGAATGAACCTAAGCCACCCATCTCACGCGCTGTAGTAGCATTACCAGCTACGCGAGCATTGTTAGCGAACAAAGACATCTCAATGTCAGTTTTTTGCTCGGCGGCAATTTTCACGATTTGGTAAGACATTTCTTTACCACGACCTGCATTGGTAACGCTTTCATCTGTACCTGAGATTACACAAGCGTTCTTGAATATCTGGGTGTAGTTTCCAAGTCGAGTTGTGGCTGTAACTGCATCACCAGCAGTATCGTTACCTTCGATATGAGCATTCGTTGCAATCGCTGCGCGGTTAGCATCGGTCTGCCATTCGTGCAAAGTGTTGGTTGCCGAAACTTTAGCAATAGAGCTAAGTAAAGGAGTTTCTTCTGGGGATACGTTATAGATTACGTTCGACAAATCTTCACGAATGCCGACTGAATCGTATGTATCAAATGTGTTTGCTGGTTGTGCCATGATAATTTCTTCCTAAATAATTTAAATTAACTATTCAAACAATAATGCGGCTGCGTCTGCTACGCTGCCCGATCTTTTCAATTGTGACATTTGCTTACTGCGCTTTTTGCTATCAGATTCAGGTTGCTTTTTAGATCCAGCTTTCATCAATGGGCGGGCTTTTTTCAGTTTTGCTTGCACATTACTTTTCCCTTCCAATGACTGTCGCCACAACATACTTTCATGAAGAACGTGCATGGTTCGTGCATCTACCACTGAATTTAATTCAGCCTCAGTAAAATTACGCTTTTTGCCATGCTCAATAAGACTGTCCTTTAATTTTGTTGCTTTTTTAGCATCTGCAAAATCGGGGATTAGTCGTTTAAGTTCTTGCTGCTGATTCTGCAAGTTGGCTTTATTAGCCTGTTCTTGCGCCTGCTGCATGGCTTGATGCTGCTGTCCTAATTGCTGCTGCTGATGCTGGTACTTGCCCATCTCTTCACGATAATTAGCATCTGCTTCGATGTACCCAAGCGGGTCATCAGCTAATAGCTCTTTCGTGGGTGGAGCAGGCTGTGCCATTACACCTTGCTGTTGAACCTGTTGCATAAGCTGTTCAAGTTGCGCTCTTTGCTGATTTAGCCCGTTATAGGCTTCCTCGGCTTGTTTGCGCACCTCTGCGTTTTGCTTCATGCCTTGTTGGACGAATTGGTTGCCGCCAAATCCTTTGATTAAATCTTCGAGAGTTACATGCGAAATTACTCCGTCAACTTTTACGGGGTGGAGCGCAGGCTCTTCTTGATCGTCTAGTTCATTATCAGGCTTATCATATTCATCACCGTCATCTTCATCTTCATCTTCTGCAATTTCTGCATCGTCATCAGAATCTTCATATTCGGCTTCCTGCTCAACCTCCGCTTCTTCTACTTCTGCCACTTCGGTTTCGGTAGTGTCTACTTCGGCTATCTCTGACTCACTAGGAGCCATAAGCGCCTCAACTGCACTTTCAATGCTTTGGTTAGTCGTTTCCACGGTGCTATCCTTTATTTACTACGCTTGTCTTTCATATCCTCATTCGTTATTACACGCTTGAGGGTATTCTCGAACTCATTTAAAGCCCTCGTCATTGCGTGGGCATCTTCTCTAGCTTCAGAATCATCTTTGCCAGATTGCAAGAACCTTTTTACCTGTTCTGCTCGTACACTATCAAAAACGGCAACAAAAGTATCATCGGCTAACAATTTCAAAGCCTGAGATTTTAAAATCATTAGATATTGCCCATTCTTGGTGATGCTTGCATGGCTCTAACCCGCTCAACGTCAACAGCACTGCCGTATTGGCCCAATATCCTAGCGGCCTCAATAAGTAGCTCTTGGTTCATTTTATCGCGGTTAAGGTCATCGCCCTGCTGCAATTCACGGTATTTAAGCTGCAATTCAGCCAATTCTTTACCCTGTTCGGATTGCATCTCAGCAGCCTTAACCTGCATATTGGCTTGCAGTTTGATTTGATCGCCCTGCATCTTGCCCTGCAACTTCATCTGCTGGCCCTGCATACTGGCCTGTGCCTTAATCTGCTCTGCTTGGATTAGTGCCTGTGCCATTGGGTCGCCCTGCTGACCTTGTTCTAATGCCGCTTGTTCTGCCTGTGCCGCCTCTTCTGCCATCTGAGCCATTAACTGCTGCTCGGTTTCTGGATTCATAGGTGCGTAATAGCGGTCTGCATTCTTAAACCCACTTAGGGCTAAGGTATCTGCTAATGTATTGCGCATTTGTGTCATGCTTACTAGGCCATTAGTAGGGCCGTAGGTCTGCCAGATCTGCTGCTGTGTTTGGAATGTTTGCATTAGTGCGGCTGCTTTAACGTCTTCTTGTCCTGTCCCTAAACCTACGTTGATCTCCATATCCATCTCAATATCCCAAACACTTGGGTCTACTGGGACAAACTGCCCGTTCAGGCGCATCATCTGCTCGTCAGGAGAGTTTTTAACGGCTACGTGTAACATTAGCTGGAATAACCGCTTAGTCCCTTCAGCGAGGTTTCTAGCCATTACTTCAACCTGACCAGCGCCAGCTTGTGCAGTCAGTGCTGCGGCTGTAGCTGAAGTGTTTTGAAGCATATCTGGGTTTAGGCCCATGCTCATTTTAGTGATGCCAGTTTTCTCTTCAACTAGCATATCTAAGTATTGTAGGGCTGGCAGAGTTGAACCAGCTACAAATGGAACCGTGAGGGGGTTAACGGAACCAATCTGTTCTGATCGGATGATTGCGCCAATCTCGTTGTTTAGCACATCGTCCATTTCAACCATATCTTCGTTAACTTCAAGCCGAGGCGTGTTAACAAGGGCTACGTTGTCCAATATACCGCGTAGTACACTGGTCGTAGTGTCTTGGTCGTTTATTACCAATTCGGCTAGTGAGCGACCATAGAATGCGTGTGGCTCTGGGTCAACATGGAAGTCAGCAAAAGGAACTTTATCCCAAGGCTCCATATCCAATACTTCATAGCTTGTTCCACCGCATAAGAACTTATGCAGGGTTGGGATGCCATCACCTTCTGCATCAATACGCATATAGGCTTCGGTAACTATAATAGTACGCATAGAGGGATCGTTAGCTAGGCCGTCAGTCGTTTCTATAGATTCACCAAAGCGTTGGGTTTTCTCTACTTCGCCACTAACTCCACTGTCATCATTGCCAGATAAGCCGTCAATAACGTCTTCACTGTATCCCATAGCAACTAGATCGCCTGCGCGTTTCTCTGTGCGATGGCAAACAATGTAAGCGTCATCAATAGATTTAGCTGAACCGTCAATGTAGAACTCTTCTGGAGGGATGCCCTCAATGACCATCTCACCTTCTTCAAACTTGTGAGAAATAACCATGCTGTGGGTATTGCTCTCTACTTCAAAGCCGCTTTCATCAACTTCAATCTCTACTTCTTGACTATGTTCTACAACCTCAACACCGTCTTTATTGACTAGGATCTGAACTTCTTCGTCAGATAGGTTTTCGTAGGTGTAAGTCTTGGCAATGGTTTCTGTATTCCACCATACCTTAGCTAGACCAACCTTCTTAACTAGAGCGTCATGTATAGCATTACTGAGTACAGTGTATCCGTTAGCTTTGTTAAACACCCAGTGTGTATAGGCTGTCGCTTGTTCTGCGCTAGCTACGTCTTCTGGGCCTTTAGGTGTGAACTCCACAAACTTGTCGTTAGACATAAACACACGCATTAAGCTAGGCTTCGCACCACGCACTACGTCACGAACTTTGGTGGAAACTACCTTAGAGCGTCCATCTTCATGCTCTAGGTCTACAGCCCCATCGAAGTACCGTTGTGCGCGTTCTCTCTGCGGTGCAATATCACTATCAACGTAATCAATAGCAGCTTGTATAGCGTCTGTGATTGCGCCCTGAATATCGTCTTTTGACATTTTTGACATTACTTAACCTCGTTAAATTTTCGACCAGATACAACACTTGCGCTTGCTGACTGAGACATTAATACCCTAGAGATGAATTCAGCGTTTTTGTCAGATAAGACAATTTGCTTTTTAATTGCATTATTCATAATCTTCAACGCCATTACAGCATCTTCGCCACGTTTCTCAGTGAGCGCCTTAATAACGTCTGTATACATTGCTGACTCGCGCATTGCTTCACCTGAAGCATTTGAGCCAGTTAATAGTTTAACCGACTCCTTAATGGCTTCAAGTGGCTTACCCTGCCTAATCATCTGCCACGGGCCTTCATTGAGTATAGCCTTAGATGTGGTTTGGATTGCTTGGCGCTGTGCTGTTGCACTATTCTTGGCAACTGCTGCCCTTAGAGTTAACGCGCGTCTAACTACCTCAAGCTCTTTCTGCATCTTCTCAACGCCCTTAGAGCCTATGATAAGTCGCATCTTAGCTAGGTTAGCCCTAGATGATAGATCAGCCAATACCTTCATGGCTTCTTTAACATCTGTGTCAGGCGTAGCAATACTAGCCTTTACGTTAGCAAGAGTTTCATCAATATAGTTTCTTGCGCCTAATCTAGCAGACTGCTTTTCCGCATCAGAAGCATCTAACATCTGCCTAGCTACTTGTTCGCGTGTTGTTTTAGGGCTTAATAGATTCATTCCAAGATCAAGAGCTTCGTCTTCTGCTATTTTGTCACCACCTACCTTAACGGCAACATTGTACTCTGGAACCGCATCACCAATAGCTGTTTTAAGCTGACCAGATAGCTTACTAAACCTTAGTGCTGTACTTGGTAACGCGCCTGTAATTGGATCTTTTAGGTCATTTGCCATGTTACCTAATGATCGTTTAATGTAATCAAGTTGCTGTACGTTAGGCATTTCAGAAAAGCTAATTGACCCATCATCGGCAATGGTCGCCATGATTTGTTTGTTCTTTACGCCATCAGCAAGCATGTCAGCATTAGCTTCCTCTATTGCCTGCCTCATGCTCTTAGGTGATATTCTGGATAGAACCTCTTCAATAGCTCTACCTTGGTCGCTAGCGTAGTCAATTGGCTTAGAGTAAGCATCGCCATACGCTTTAGTTCTTGCTGGGGCTGTACGCTGTGAGATTTCCTCTGAAGCTGTTCTTGCTCCCGTAGGTGCTGCTCCAAGCGTTTCGTCCATTGTTTGACCAATAGTAGCACTGGCTGCTTCTGCTCTGTCGCCTACTACCTTTTGAGTGGCTTGTGTTGCTGTTGGGCCTGAAGCTGCTGCTGCGTCAATTAGTGCGTCTGCTGCTTCCCCTGCGTCTGCAAGCATACCGTCCTTACCTGCGGCCCTGATATTAGCAATAGCGTCATCAATGTTAGCGCCACTTGAGAATGCTTGCTTAACAACCCTAGCAGCCTCAATAGAGATGCCAAATGTCTTAGCGACTAGCTTAACGTCAGTCTCTAGTACGCGCTTTACAACGTCACCAAATACTGGCAAAGAAGCACCTATTACACCTGCTGGAGCAGCACCCCACATTGCGCCAGTTCTTGCTGACTTAGCTCTGTTTGCATAACTACCCTGACCTTCGCCAAAGCCGTAAATGCCGCCCTCAACACCGCCAGCAGCAGTGCCTGCAAATAGACCACGAATGATCTTCTGGCCTCTTGTAATACCTGCTACAGCTGCTGTTGGCCCCCACTTAGTTAATGAGGCTGCAATACCTACAGGTAGCGATGTAACAACAGCGCCAATAGTTTGTAGTGCAATGCTCTCTGCAGGATTCTCAGCGTCCATAGCGCCAGATACGGCACGTACCTTACTACCTAGCTCTGGGCTAATGCCTTGTGCAAGCTCGTCAATGTAAGATCCAGCGCCAATAGTACCTTCAGCGCCCTTTAGGAACCTAGCTGCTACAGGTGATTGACTGATAATGTCTTGGTTCTGTTGAGATACTGCTTGATCGGTAGGTTGAACAAAGTCATCACCACCGCTCTCACGAAGCATTCTCTTTACGTCATCTTGGTTTGTCGTGCTGTAATCTGGTGAAGAATAGCCTATTTTACCACCACCAAGGCGATAGAACTTACCACCCTCTGCAGTGGTTTTAATGATACTTCCGACCTTATTACTGTCATCTTTGATTACAGGCTTTGCTTGTGCGGAACCGCTATTGTTAGCCTGAAACCACTCAAGAGCCTCTAGCGATACATCGTCATAACGCTTCTCTTGAAAAGCAACAAGGTCGTCTAAGGTCATATCATCTAGAGAAGTTATCATTATTGCCCAGCCCTTTTCTTGTCAATCGCTGCTTGTATTGGATCTACTGCTGAGGCGTTAGGGTTATTACCGTCTTTATAGCCGTGAGCCTGAATGAATTCAGAGTACCTGATTCCAGACGTTAAGCTACGAGCCTTGCTGTAAAGGGAATTCTTCATCTTGGTTTGAGCGGCAATCTTAGCGTCAATCCACTTAATTAGCTCTTGGCCTTGCAAGTCTTGCGGGAATCCAGTTTCCATTGCTAGCTTTAGCTCACCTTCACTTAACGCTCCGAATGTAGCTGTACTAATAACAGCGATACCTAAACGGTTGGAAATAGCTCTGAATTCAGAAGTTGCCGCATCAAATGATGGTATCCACTTCTGCATAATACCAGTGCTAGCACCGCCATCCACAACCATTTTCTTGGCGTTCTGAAGCTCCCTGATAACTGCCTGCATGGATTCCATCTGACCAAATGCCTGCTGACCAACTTCTTGGGCTTTCTGAATATCCTGAAGTTTAACCGATGCATCTGACTCCATATCAACACCTTGCTGTGGTGTTTGCTGAATAGCACCATCAACATTTATTCTAGTTGATTCGCCTGTGTTTGGGTCTGACTTAACTACATATTGTTGACCTGTAGAAGGATCTGTTTGCAGTCCTCCGTTATATTTAGGCATAAATCCAACGCCCATTTTAGCTTTCAAGAAGTCAGTGGTAATAGATTTAGCTAGGTCTGGGTTAGTTCTAGCTACTGCCAAAACCTCTTCAGATATACCCGCAGCCCTTAAAGCTGTGAAGGTAGCGTTAGCCTGTGAAGCTGCTAGATCGGTCTTAGCCTTTAACTTCTTTTCATTACCTAACGCAGTTAAGCGGTTCTGATACCCTTGCTGGATGTTGCCAGCGTTAGGATTTCCGCTCATGCCTGCAAAACCTGACGCTAATTTAAGGCGATTCTCTTCATCGCCCAAGAACGAACCAATGCTATCTAAAATACCCATTATGTCATCCCTGCGCCAAGTGATAAGTAGTCAAATAATCCCGGGGTATACCCCTTAGTCTGAGAGCCTACTGCTGGTGCGCCACCTACTGCCTGTAGCAAATACTGCAAGCTATTAGCTGGTGCGCCTGTATAGCCAGCATATTGGCCCTTAGCGTCATTAATTAGCTGCTGATTAAGCGCCTGCTGCGCCAAGCCCTGTTGATCCATACGATTCTGAACTTGCTGGCCCATACCAAAGCCTAAGTTAGACAGGTTGCCAAGCTGTGAGCCTGCCTGTAGACGCTGCTGAGAGCCTTGGAACCCTGCCTGCTGATTAGCCATGCTAGCTTGTCGAGCCATGTCCTGTGCGTTCTGGTAGCCTCCCATTCGTAGTCCTGAAGCTGTACGTGCTGCTTGATCTGCAAAGCCACGATTAGTCTCTGCTGCTGCAATTCCATGGCGTGAACCACCAAAGGCATTAGCCGCCCCTGCTTGTGCGTCACCTGCGTTCTGAGCCATTAGGCGGCTACGCTCTAAATCACCTAGAGACTGCTGCACTACTTGAGACTCATACGGGTTAGTGTACTGCTGCAAGTTAGCTTGGCTGGGTGCGCCAATAGCCATAGGCCGATAACCCATCTCAGAAGATGCGCCCATACCTGCCTGTTGAATACCTTGCGCTGCTGCTTGGTTGACGTTAAAGCCTTGAGGTTGTTGCATAGGTTGCCGTATCTGTTGCGGCCCACCTCTTGGGGTTACACCGCCAGCATAACCCTGTGGGGGTGCATTTCTTAGGTTGTTATCTTTCATAACTTGGAAGTTTTCAGGATTCGCTGCGTTATAGTCCTCTAGTGAATCAGGGCCAAAGTCAAGGCGTGGAGCTTCACCATTGCTTTTACGCATCTGGTTATGTATATCTCTAAGGTGAGGTGGCACCCAATCGCCCATATCATCCCTGACATTACCGAGAGTAGGCATACCAGTACCATCATAAGTAATGTTATTAGGCTGAGGCATAGGCCCATGCTCAGTCACCCTGATACCTTCATTAAAGCCTTGCTGATTAGTACCTTGTGGTACTTGCCCGTTAATTCCGTTGCCTGAACCTGCCATAATTTTATTCCTTATAATCCGAAGCTGTAGCCAGTTTTGGCTTTGCCCTTAGTAGATTTCTTTCCGCTTTGCCCTGAGTAGCCGTTGTTCTTTGGAGGCGACCAGTTATCTGGCTCACGATCTTTGCTACCGCTATTACTTACTATTTTCTTAGCCTTAACTTTCTTTTTCTTAATAACTACTGGCGGTAATGGGGTAGTTTTAGCGACTTGTCTTAAATCTTCTTCCAATCCCATTGGAAAGTTAATATCTGGCTTAACAAAACTTGCTGCTTGTGAAATAGGCAGGTCTGCTGGCAGTTTATTTAAAAGACCTATTGGCCCTCTGTAGCCTGCATTTGTTGCTGCCAAAGGCTCCACCTGAGTAGTAGGAGTATTGGCAGATCTAAAAGGCGAATTGTTTGAACCGCCAAACGATAAGTTATCTAAAAGGCTTTGACGTTCTTCACGTTTTTTTGCTTCATACCTATCAGAAGCCTGATTCATTTGATTTACAGCCTCAGCCTGCGTCATAGAGGGGCCGCTAGTTTGCGACAGTAAGCCATTACTGGGGCTTGGAGTAAAACCATCTGCCAAGCCTTGACCATAATCAATAGCTCTTTCAATCGCACCCATGGGTGTAATGTTTTTAATAAAGTTACCAACATTCTCACCAAAACCTATATCTCTACGCCCGCCTTCACCAAAACTCATATCTCGATAATCAACAATGCCATCACCGCTAATGTCCTCTGTGGGGGTGCTATAGCCGTATGGATTGTACTGGCTGTTAACGCCAAAATACTCACCATCATTGTTACCACTTCTATTACCACCACCGCCATTAGGTGAAATACCACCGCCACCACCACCGCTATTACTAAACATCTGCTGCACTTGTGCTGGGCTAGCTTGGTAATTGTTTTTTGCTGGTGCGCCTGTTATGGGATCTATAAACATATCAGCCATAGCTTGGAACTGAGCGGGGCGATTAGCTTGCAATTGGTCAACAGACTCTTGATATAAAGGGGCGCTAGAATAGCCCTGCAAGCCGTTTGCAAATGTCTGAGCCTGTGGCATTCCTGCCATTGCATCAAAGCCTTGAGGTGCTAAACCAAAGGCACTAGCCGCATTGCCAGTAGATTGCATACTTTGCTGTTGCATAGGCGAGAACGCTGCAACGTCTGGCCCATAATAGGGCGTGTACCCAATCTGGGAGACATCGTTTGCCCTGTTTATATTCTGAATAGCAGCATTTTCCAACCAAGCTGGTATTTGTGTGCTGCTCGTAGTTGAACCACCTTTAGACATATTAAAACCTCTTTTCAAGTAGCACTAGCTGGGATTTCCAGCCAATGTCTGCCAATGCTTTTGACCAGCCTTTACGACCACTCATTGTTAAACTTTCACATTCTTGCGCTTTTGCCCACGCAATCACATCACCCTGCATACCTTTAATTTCATCTAAATTTCCACCGCCCAAAAATACGTGCAAAACCTTCTTTCTAGGGTACTGCGTAATTTCAGTAACCAAGCATGAATTTTCAGCAGGCCATAGTTGCATCTTGCCCTCAACGATAGCCGTCACAATGTCGTCATAAATGTGTGTTCCACCACCATATTCTAGTGCCGATTCAATCCAGCCTTTGCAGCGTTGTAACTCAGTCACCCAACAATCCAAGCACTAGCATTTCTAAATACGGGTATAACCACCGCACCGCCACCCGATACCGCAGAGCCAAAACTGGGTGAGGCTGCGTCTGTCACATAGGCCCGTTGACCAATGACACCAGTAGGCAATGCCGACACTGTATAACCTCTAGCAATCTGAACAGGTATATAAGCACCATTAACTGAAACGACAGGGTATTCACCAGTTTGATTCCAGAGCAATACACCATCTTCTGCGGCTGATTCGCTTGCGCCACGATGACGTAAAGCACTGCGAGTTGTCGCCAGCCAAACCGATGTTCTTTGCGCCCACTGTAACCAATTAAGGTTAATTAACCTTGGAGGGCTGTCAAGTATGCTCATCGCCTGCCACCCTGTATGACTTCCAATCTATTAATACCAACACGCCAATCATCAGCATTAACGCCTTCAATGCGTATCCTGACTTGTCGGCCAGTAAAACGTAGGCTAGTGGGGTTAGCCATATTGAAAGGGCCAAATGATCTTTCCACATCGTTGGGATAGAATCGAGTTTTGAACGTAGCGTCAACATCACCTTGGGTTTTCTCATCGGGTATCATTTGAGTAACGGACATAACATTATCGCCATTGCCCATAATTATCGGGCCTGATTCTGCAAATGGCTCGCCACCATCATAGTTAAATCCAATTTCATGCTCATACAGCTTCTTATTAGTAGCAGAAGCAATAATAGGCTGACGATAAACGCCTGCGTCTACACCAGAAGTTCTAGCTAAAACGCCAATGGCCCAAGTGTTATCGTTGTAATTAAACACGACATAGCGATTATTCTCATTAGAGTTTGCAGATGGATAAAACCACCAAATTTCACCAAAGTTGGCGTTGGATACGGCTGCCACTTTACTGATCTGGCTATGGTTAATATCAGAAAATACATAATCTGCAACTTCACAATTAACTTCGCTAACCGCACCACCACTGTAAGTGTAGAATGAACGGCTCCCCATCCAAACAGCACCCTTGTCCACCACTGCCACGGCTTGTGTCGATATAATGCCGCATGACGTACCAATTCGCTCAATGCCAAAAACGTAAGGTGGGCCGCTGTAGGTAGCCACATGAGCGTCTGTATCGGTCAGTATTAATGCTTGGTTCTGTACTCGCACACCACATTGAATACGACCTGTCGTTTGTAGTTCTAGGCTGCCAGCCTCATTAGTCGCTGCGGGTGTCCATACTGTGTTGTTCTCACGATCTGACCATTGCACTAAGCGAGGGTTGCCGCCAGCACCAAGGCACATTAAGAACCTTTCTTCTGTCACTAAAATAGAACGATTGTTAACAGGGGAATTAGCTACTACAGCCGCCTTTGTTGAAGGGTTTAGCTGCCACTGATAAACCTTTCCATCTGTGCTTGAACAGGCCACTAAAAATTGACCAAATGAATCCATTGACCATGTTGTAGCTGGCGTAATAGTTACGGCTTCTTGTCTTGCTGTTCCGTAATATTCTCGACCATAAAAGGCTGTACCAAATCCAACAGGATTAAGGGCGTTTTCATTACCAGCCGTTAGCCCCACTGGTGTTATGTCATATTGAACGCCTGCGCCACTGTAGGCGTATAATTTATTATAGCTACCTGCCGCAATCCAGCGGTCTGAGTTGTTAGCAATCCAAGATTTCATCCCACGCACTTGCCCTGCACTAGCGGTATCGCTGCGAGTACGCCAGCCACCAATAGGGCGTAGTGTGTTATCGAACCAGCGAACAAGGTTTGAGTCACGCCACCTACCCTGACTTTGTAGGTCAGTGCCGTTGCGATACACGCCTGCTGGTAAATCTAATGGTATCAAAGACATACTTACCCTTGTATTTATAGAGCGGCTAATTTAAGGACGCCCATCAGCCCAATCTCAGTAGCGAAATAAACCGCGCAACCGCCCATCGCTAGCCATTTAATTTGTTTAAGCGTTAACGTGATTAGGTCTAAAGTTCTCTTAAAGTCTTGCGAGGTTTCTTTAAGTAACGCAATTTCATTTTCATGACCATCTACTCGCCACTCTAGCTTTGTGACACTTTCCTTAAATTGCTCCATTACGCTTCCAGTGCTTCAATACGAGTAATAAGTTCTTGTATCGTAGCTGTTAATAGTGGAACCAATTTGCTTTGGTCAATGCCTTGTAAGTCAGGCACAGAGCGTGTACCCATGACTGCTGCTGTAGTCTCGTTATCTTCATCGTCTACGACTGCTGGGGTGACTTCATACTCTTCGTCCTCCATTGCATCCTTAGCCCCAGTAACGGCAATAGGCACCACCTCAGCTAATTCATGTGCTAGGAAGCCGTCTGCACGACTACCGTCTGCTATCCACTCAAAGTTCACTGGCTTTAGCTGCATGAATGTAGCTGTAGCACCTGTCATTGGCTGAACGTCAGTCTTCAATCGGTAGTCTGATGATGTGTTGTAG
>Ga0307998_1000231_pt1 | contig 32190 bp, 20 predicted proteins | sample Davwhametageno37_FD_203147 | JGI IMG/M metagenome (GOLD analysis project Ga0307998, IMG submission 203147) | Marine microbial communities from Davis Island wharf, Antarctic Ocean - #37 | ecosystem: Environmental > Aquatic > Marine > Unclassified | place: Antarctic Ocean: Davis Island wharf... | reverse complement strand
AGAGCGATTTGTAAAACAGTAATTACAAATACACATAAATGTTTAAAGCGGGGTATTAAAGTACCCCGCTTTTTTTTGCCCAAAAATTGGCTTACTTTTCTACCTCTAAAATTCAAATAAATAATTAAATAACATGGAAACTTCTTATTATATAATTATTGCTATCTGCTGCGCTATCCCTGTTTTAGTCGTTGTTTTCTTCAACAAGAAAAAAAAGAAAAAAGAAGATTAAAACTCTTTGATTCAAAAATTCAAATTACTTTTTCTGGTCAATAAAAACCACTATCATGGATGAAACTTCACTTATACATGGCATAGCTGGTTATTTAATATTCGTGACTGGTCTTCTGCAATACTTGCTTCAAAAAGGAGGAAAACGTCATAGAATAATTGGAAAAATCTACTTCTTTACATGGTTTGTGCTAGTCATTAGTGGAGCTGCTATTGGTGGAGTCATGATTACGTTCTTAGGTCTTTTCGGTTTGTATTATGCCATAACAGGAATTCGTTTTGCCGTAGTTAAAGGCCAACCAGACTCTCCACTAGATAAGGCTATTTCCGCAATAGGCTTCACCTGCTCTATTGCTATTCTGTTTTTTGCTGGAAAGTTTTACTTAAAAGGCAACATCAACTTCGCAACCATCTTTGTTGTGTTTGGTTTGCTATTCGGGATTAATTCTTTTAAAGATGTTAGAACCTTGTTTGTAGGCGTAAATAAACATCCATTAGCATCACATAAAATGTATTGGTTCTTTGAGCATTATACCCGATTTACCATTTCTTTTATTGCTGCTTTAACTGCATTTAGTGCTATTCAAAACGTAACAACAGTTGTTGTAATTAATTGGATGTTGCCAACAGTATTAGGCACAGTATACTTAGTGTATGTAGGAAAGAAGTATCGGAAACAGTTTAAAATAACTAAATAGGCAGCTATTCCTTTTTAGCGACTACTCCATGAGTAAATTGTCCCGCAAATGACTCAGGAAACTCTTCAATCCCCTCAAATCCCAATTCAATATCTCTACCATCAGATGGTATCACTGCAGTACCAAAAACGTAATCCCAAACTGCAAGGGAAATACCAAAGTTAATCCCCTTAGTTCTGCCTTCAGGCAAGGCACGAACGTGATGCCAGATATGCATTTCTGGACTATTGAATATGTAATTTATCCATGGTCCTAGTCCCAGGGCAAAAACAATAGGCATCCCAACTATCCATGCAACAGAATTTATAAGCTCCATTCCTGTTTGATCAATGATGAACAAACAAACTAATAATCCTAATACGCCAGCCTTATAAAAACCTTTTGCTTTCAAATTTGCATGATTATGATGGCCGATAGCCAAGCTAAAAAGGTGAATTATAAAAAAGTCGTACAATCCTATTCCTAACAAGGCAAGCGGCAAGTACTCTATAGTTCTATAAATTATAGTTTCCATCCAATGGTAACGAAGATGAGCAGCAAATCCCATTTCTTTTACAGAATGATGCACCTTATGGAATTCCCACAGCTTTGGAGTTGCATGTAACAACCTATGCGTATTCCATTGTACAAAATCTCTGACCACAAATCCAATTACTAAAATAGACCAATAAGGAAAGCCGTTTAAAGGATCAAATGTAAAAGAGCTTAAGCCTGTAAGACTTTGCAAGGTATTGTTCAAGAATTTCACCACTACATCTGAAATTCCATTATAAACTACCAGCGAAAACAAGAAGAAATTAAAAAACATGTAGAAGGCATCCAACCAAAAATCTTTGCGAAATTTTGGTTGATCTTTTCTCCAAGGTTTTATCCATTCGAGTACCATAAAAAAGACCGAAATTGCTATTAACCAATAAAAATAATTGTGCAATGTTGGATGGGTAATTTCATTCCACAAATAGTTAGCATAGCCTTTATAACCATTGATAAATGCATCTAAATATTGCTCCATAAAATTGTCATTATTTGAAGTTCAAAATTATTACAACAAAGCATAAGAATAATGTCGAGTAAAATAATATTCGTTAATCATTAGGGTTGTTGATTAAAGTAAATTTGAACCGTGCGATTTAGCCTTATTATTTTGTTTGTTCTCTTCCTAAATGTTGAATCATTTGGGCAACTTAATGCCGAGAAGTATATTTCTATGGCTAGGGAGGATATGAAAAACCAAAACTATACTTTGGCTATTCAGCGTCTAAATTTTGCGGTAAAATCTAAACCCTATTTAATTGATGCCTATTTCCTTCGGGCAATGGCCAAATATCGATTGGGCGATTTTAAAGGAGCTACCGACGATTACACTCAATGTGTTCTAATTAACCCATTGAGTGCATCTTCTTTTCAAAACAGAGGAGTTGCAAGAGCACAATACAACGATCATTTTGGAGCAATTGAAGACTATAAACTGGCTATTAAAATTGACCCGTTAAACTATTTTATATTCATTCAAAAAGCCAGTAGCGAAGTTCAAATTGAGGAATTTAATGATGCATTGACTTCAACTGAAAAAGCCATTTCCATAAACCCCTTCCTTGGTTCTGGATATGTGCTTCGTGGTATAATTTTAAATCACTTAGAAGAATTCGAAAAGGCAATTATTGATTTTGACAAGGCCATAGAAATTGATCCAACTGATGCCGAACCTTGGCTAAGAAAAGCTGTATCAAAAAATGCTTTACTTAATCCTAAAGGTGCATTAGCAGATTGCGATTCTGCAATCGCAAGAGACTCAAATACCTCGTTAGGTTATTTTATAAAAGGAAATGTTTATGCAGATCAACTCGATTACAAAGAAGCTGAAGAAAATTACGCAAAGGTTATTGAGCTTAACCCAAATAATGCATTAGCATTTTATAATCGAGCTAACATTAGAATAAAATTAGACAACTATAACGGTGCGGCATACGATTACAAAAAAGTAATTGATATAAATCCAGATAACATTTTAGCCCATTTCAATTTGGCGCTTACTTATCATAAAATGGATTTATATAAGCAAGCAGAGAATCAGTATTCTCAAGTCATTAATCTTTATCCAGAAATGGAAGATGCATGGTTTAATCGTGCATTTGTGCGTCGAAAACAAGGGAACGAAGCTGGAGCGCAGCTTGATTTTATAAAAGGAAATAGTATTCGCGGGCAGAATAGAGAAAAAGAATACAATCTTGAAACGGAAGAAATACTGAAACGCTTTACCAAAATGGACGCTGATTTTTATCATCCCAATTTTGACGAGGATGAACAGCGGATTGTGATTTTAGCAATGCCCTTTTTTGAAATTAAAAGCATTGCCTATAAACAAGTTGAAAAAGCGCATTTATACTACAATACCCCCCTTGTGAATGAGTACAATGAAAAACATAAAAACCAGCCTTTCTTCTACATTTCAAATTATTTGTTGAATGAAAACGTACCCTCTGCAGAGGAACAGTTGGCCATTTATAAAAGCCAATATTCCGCCAAAGAACAGTTAAAAGATGATCGGTTTTATTTGTGGCAGGCAACAATTTACAAATCGGAATTTGATTTTAACCATGCAATTGCCACTTACGATACTTTACTCGATAACAACCCAGATTTAGCTTTAGCCTATTTTAATAAAGCCAACGCTATGCTAGATTTATTAGAATTGCTGCTTAAATTAGAAACTGGAAATGGAGAGTTTATAAATGCAGGCGACGAATATCAATCCATAGAATTAAAGGATGTTGAAACCGTTAATATTCGATTAAAAGAAATAGAAAAACTTTATAAAAAGACCGTTGACTTAGAACCTAATTTCTATTTAGCTTGGTTTAACATGGCTATAGTACTTGCTGAACAAAGAGATTTTCAAGGTTCGCTGGAAGCCTATACAAAGGCCATAAAAATTAACGAAGATTTTAAAGAAGCTTATCTGAATAGAGGATTGAATTACCTGTTTTTAGATAACCCTAAAAAGGCTTGCAGCGATTTAAGCAAAGCAGGAGAACTAGGCCTTAGTGAAGCGTATAAAATTATAAAAAAGTATTGCAAGTAATGCTGCTGAATTATAGCGAAATCAATAAAGAATTGACTGGAACGGTAAATCTGCCTATTTCAAAAAGTCTGTGCAACCGTGCTTTGATTCTAGCTGCAATATCACAAGATAAAGTTTCAATTCAAAAAATTTCAGACGCTAACGATTCAATTGTTCTTAAGCGCTCATTGAAATCGTTAGAAACAATTATTGATGTTGAAGATGCTGGAACGGCAATGCGCTTTTTAACCGCTTATTTTGCGTTTCAAAACAAAACTTTGGAGATTATAGGTAGTGACCGAATGCTCGAACGCCCGATTGGAGCGTTGGTGGATGCATTGAATCAAATAGGAGCTTCTGTTTCCTATCTTAAAAAAGAAGGCTTCCCTCCTCTTCGAATTGAGCCGTGCAAGAACGGCAATCTTTCATCAGAGATCTCAATTTCAGCCCAAACGAGCAGCCAGTTTATTTCTGCGTTGATGTTAATTGCCCCTTCGTTACCAAATGGATTAACAATGCATCTTACTGGAAAAATTGCTTCTCGACCTTATATCCAAATGACTCATAAATTACTTCAAAAGACAGGAGTAAAATCTGAATTTAAAGAGGACTACATCAATGTTCCATTTCTCGTATTCGAATCACAAACTATTGATTTAGAAGCAGATTGGTCCGCAGCAAGTTACTTTTATGCTGTCGCAGCGTTAAGTACAAACGCAACTATTCAATTAACCAATTTGAACATTGATTCTACTCAAGGAGATGATGTTTTGGTGAAGTGGTTTTCAACTTACTTCGGTATTGCATCATCATTTGATGAAAACGGAGTCGGGCTGTCTTCAATTCCAAATTTCCAATTCCCATCAACGATTGATCTAAATTTTTCAGATTATCCAGATTTGGCGCAAACCATAATTGTTTTATGTGCTTGTTTAGGAATTCAATTAAAAGCGACAGGTCTTGAATCGTTGCTTATCAAAGAAACCAACCGAATTAATGCCTTATCCCTTGAATTAAGAAAACTGGATATTCCAATTATTTCAACTTCAAATAGCATTGAAATCAACGATAAAATTCAATCTTCAAAAACTTCAGTAGAAATTAACACCTACAACGATCATAGAATGGCAATGGCTTTTTCGATGGTTTCATTAATTCGCCCAATTACTTTTGACAATGAAAAAGTGGTGTCAAAATCTTTCCCTCAATTTTTTAGTGAATTAGGAAAATTGATTTCAGGTTAATGCTTTATTTCTCTAAAACACCAAACCTCCAAACGAGATGGAAAGCTCGTACAGATATTCAACCAAATCTAACTTCAGAACCTTAAATTTGCAATCTATAATTTGTAGCCCATGAAAATCATCATCACATTTCTCACTGTTCTAATAGCAGTAAATTTCTCTTCTTGTACAAAGGATCAAACCTGTACTTGCACAACCACAAGCTCGGCAACTGCCGATGGTGAGCCGTTTCCTTTATTCACTTCAACGAATACCACTGAATCTTATGATAAAAAGTTAAAAGATCAAGACGCCGATGAATGGTGTACTTCCTACGAAGACTCAGCAACTACTGCACAAGCCAGTGCTGGTTTTAACTACGATGTTTTTCGAAAAACAAGTTGCACTTTGTAAAATAAATAATGCACCCGAATAAAAAAGTTGCCTTTTATACCCTTGGTTGTAAGCTCAATTTCTCTGAGACTTCGAGCATTGCTAAATCTTTTAACGAACAAGGATTTGCCACTGTTGACTTCTCTGAGCACTCTGATTGTTACGTGATTAACACTTGTTCTGTAACCGATAACGCGGACAAAAAATGCAGAAACATTGTTCGTAAAGCACTGCGTACAAATCCCAAAGGATTTGTGATTGTAGTAGGATGTTATGCTCAACTAAAACCAGAAGATATTAAAAGTATTGAAGGAGTTGATTTGGTGCTAGGTGCTGATGAAAAATTCAATGCATTGGATCATATCGGATCTTTAGAAAAAAATGAATCGGGGGTTGGTGTCGCTATATATGATAAAATCGGAAAAGTAAAAGACTTCTTCCCTTCCTTTTCATCAGGAGATAGAACCCGCAGTTTTCTTAAAATTCAAGACGGTTGCGATTATTTCTGTGCATTCTGTACGATTCCACTGGCACGAGGAAGAAGCCGAAGTAACACTGTTGAAGAAACCGTAAAAACAGCCAAAGAAGTTGCACAAACCGAAGCCAAAGAAGTTGTCATTACTGGAGTAAATATTGGCGATTTTGGAAAAGGAAGCACCGAAACATTCTTTGATTTGATTAAAGAACTGGATCAAATTGAAGGTATCGATAGATTTAGAATATCGAGTATTGAGCCTAATTTATTAGGAGATGAAATCATTGAATACGTAAGCACTTCAAAACGATTTGTTCCTCACTTTCATATTCCGCTGCAATCTGGCTCTGATAATTTGCTGATTGCCATGCGCCGTAAATACTTATCCGATTTGTATCGAAATCGAGTTGGATTAATCAAAAAACTGATGCCTAATGCCTGCATTGGCGTTGATGTTATTATTGGCTTCCCTGGCGAAACCGAAGAGGAATTTCAGACTACCTATGACTTTTTGATAGAGTTAAATGTTTCCTACTTACACGTATTCACTTATTCTGAAAGGGATAATACCACCGCAGTTCGTTTGGATGACGTTGTGCCAATGGAAACAAGGAATAAGCGCAGTAAAATGCTAAGAATACTATCGACTAAAAAGAAACGAAAATTCTACGAATCTCAAATTGGTTCGGAACATACTGTGTTGTGGGAAGCAACTGATGAAGAAGGATTTATGACTGGATTCACCGAAAATTATGTAAAAGTTCAAACACCATTTGACACATCGAAGGTCAATAAAACACAAAGAGTATTTTTAGATAAAATCGATGGGAATGGAAATGTCCTCGTCACTATTTTAGAACCAATATTAGTATAATGGATTATCAAAAATTGTGCGAACAAGTCAATGAATTATCCAGAAATGTTGGGGCTAGAATTCAATTAGAACGCAAAAACTTTGATCCGAATAACATTGAAATCAAGGGTTTACACAATTACGTAACTCATATCGACAAACTTTCAGAAGAACTTTTGGTTAAAGGATTATCCGAGTTTTTACCGGAAGCCGGATTCATAGCTGAAGAAGGAACTTCAACTAAAATTGGAGAACGATTTAATTGGATAATTGATCCAATTGACGGTACTACAAATTTCATTCATGGCATTCCAATTTACGCTATTAGCATTGCGCTAAAGGAATACGATAAGATTGTAATCGGAATGGTTTTAGAAGTTACTTCTAAAGAACAATTCTACGCTTGGAAAGATTCTAAAGCATATTTGAACGGCAATGAAATTGGTGTTTCAAAACAAAATGACGAACATCTTTCGTTACTTGCTACCGGGTTTCCATACCACGATTATGAGGAAGTTGATGAGTACCTTGATTTGCTAAAACACTTTATGAAAACCACCAGCGGACTGCGTCGTTTAGGTTCGGCAGCAATTGATTTAGTTTATGTGGCATGTGGTCGAATTGAAGGATTTTACGAATATGGCTTGAATCCTTGGGATGTTGCCGGCGGAGCATTTATTGTTCAACAAGCTGGCGGAACCGTTACGGATTGGAAAGGTGGCGAAAACTACATTTTTGGCAAACAAATTTTAGCCGATAATTCTGCACTGCATAAAAATTACTTAGAAGGCATTCAACAGTTTTTTAAATAATGGACCAAGTCAATGTTCTTGTAACTGGAGGAGCGGGTTTCATAGGTTCTCATGTTGCTCAAGAATTATTGAAATCAAACTATAACGTTGTCGTTTTAGACGATTTGAGTGGCGGTTTTAAAAGAAACATTCCAAACAGTGCAACCTTCATTCAAGGGTCAATTTTAGATGAAGATCTAATTGATTCACTATTCGAAAAACACCAGTTCAAATTCGTTTTTCATTTGGCTGCTTATGCTGCCGAAGGTCTCAGCCATTTTATAAGAAAATTCAATTACACCAACAATGTAATTGGATCCATTAATCTTATTAACGCTGCGATAAAGTACAATGTAGAGCGTTTTGTTTTTACTTCTTCTATTGCCGTTTATGGGTCTGGTCAAGTACCTTTTACTGAAGAAACAAGTCCAAAACCCGAGGACCCTTACGGAATTGCCAAATATGCAGTCGAATTGGATTTAGAAGCAGCTCACCAACAATTCGGACTCAATTACACCCTATTTAGACCGCATAATGTTTATGGAGTTGGACAAAATTTATCCGATCCTTACCGAAATGTCGTCGGTATTTTTATGCGCCAAATCTTGAATAATGATCCTCTTACGATTTATGGAAATGGATTGCAAACAAGGGCTTTTACGCACATTGATGCAATCAAATCCACTATTGCGAATTGCATAGAAAATTCAACATCGAAAAACGAAATCTACAATTTAGGAAGCGACGTAAAGACTTCAATAAATGAACTAGCAAATTTGCTGCTTGAAATTACTAATTCCAAAAATGAGGTACTTCATTTAGAATCTCGTAACGAAGTGCTAGAAGCAATTAGTTCCCATAAAAAAGCGCTGGAACACTTTGAGGATTCGGCCTCTGTTTCTTTAAAATCTGGACTAAAAGAAGTTTGGCGTTGGGCAAATAAATTAGAAATACAACCTGCAAACTCATTTAAGAATATCGAAATCCGAAAACGACTTCCTAAGAACTGGAAATAATTGCTTTCGAATTAGTTCTATACAATCTAGCTTTCAGGAGTCATGCTAAACTCGTTGCAGTGTCTCTTTTCACTGCCAATAATCGGAGATCCCGAAATAAATTCAGAATGACGTAATTAATAGCTTATATCGCATTGGAATTCAGAATCAACTTCCTGAAAATTGGAAATATATTGCATTCCATTTTTCGGTAATTTCATCCTTCAATTCAACAACATGATCAAACAACTATTCTCTCTATTTCTACTCTGCTTTTTTGCGAATTTAACCAAGGCGCAAACCAACATTAGTGGAACAGTAAATGATTATCAGGCGGTTTCAACATTTCATCCTGAAACACAATCTGTTTCGATTACCAGTTCTGCGGATTTTACTAGTGGTGACTTGGTATTAGTTATTCAAATGCAAGGAGCGCAAATTGACGAAACGCTATCAGATAACTTTGGATCCATAAACAACTACAACAATGCAGGCAAGTATGAATTTCAGCGTATTTGTCGAATTACTGGGAATGAAATCTTCTTTCAAAATCAATTCAAATACAGCTATCAAAAATCAGGAAAAATCCAACTGGTTCGAGTTCCTGAATATTCAAATGGAGCAGCACTTAGCGGAATATTGACGGGTTCGGCTTGGAATGGTGACAAAGGCGGAGTGCTGGCAATAAAGTGCACCGGCACATTAAACTTGGGCTCAATGTTTATTGAAATGAATGGAAAAGGATTTAGAGGAGGTGAAGCTCTTGCTTCAGGTGGAGGTTGTATATTTATAAGCCCAACATCTCAATACACTGATAAAAACTCAGCCAACGAAAAAGCACTTAAAGGTGAAGGAATTGCCAATTACATAGCTGGAAAAGAGTGCAGTCGTGGCACTCAAGCTAACGGAGGCGGAGGCGGAAACAACCACAATGGTGGTGGTTCTGGAGGTGCCAATTATGGAATCGGAGGTGCAGGAGGACAACGTGTAAAAAGTTCAAACTTCACTTGCGGTTCGGTTGCAGGGCTCAATTCGAAATCCTTAGACTCTGAAATAAACAAAGGCGCAATTTTTCTGGGCGGCGGCGGTGGCGCTGGACATGGAAACAATCCTGGATTTAATGGTGAAAAAGGCGAAAATGGAGGAGGAATTATCTTCATTATTGCGGATGAAATTACTGGAACTACCCGATCTGGAATTTATTCGAACGGAGAAACCGGAAAAGTAAATACAGAGAATGAAGGCGGCGGTGGTGGTGGCGCAGGAGGCACGATTGTTCTAGATATTACAACTTTTACAAGTAGAATTAACATAGCTGCAAATGGCGGAAATGGTGCTTTTGTAGACAATATTGGAAGTGGAAACTGTAGCGGTCCAGGTGGTGGTGGTGGTGGAGGTGGCGGAGTAATTGCCTTCACAAATTCAACAATTCCAGCAACTACCTCTATCAATACTGCTAAAGGACTTGCAGGTGAAATTGCTTCTTCGGCTCAGCCTGGCTGTAATATTGGCGATAAAAATGGAGGCAGCGACGGTGCTGCAGGAACCACCTTGGTCAATTTTAAAATTGAAGATAATTCTGATCTCAAAATGTTTTCTAACAGCATTACATCCTGCAACCTTTATACTAGCCCTAGTGGAAAATACAATTGGACGCAATCAGGGAATTATGCTGATACATTAATTAACGCGGCTGGATGTGATAGTGCTCTGGAAATTGCATTGACCATCGTTCCTATTGATACTTCAATCCTGAAAGAAGGAGATTTATTGCGTTCAAATGCAACAGGAGTGACGTATCAATGGCTAGATTGTATAACGAAAAAAATAATTTCTGGCGCAACCAATCAAGATTTCAATCCTACTTATACCGCTGAGTTTGCAGTTATTGTTTCAAAAAACGGTTGTCAGGACACCAGTGGCTGTGCAGCAGTTCAAGGCGTTGGCATTACTGAAACTAGTGCAAAGTCAACAGTTGTTTTATCCCCTAATCCTAATAATGGAAGTTTTACGCTTACCGCAGCTAATGTTCAGGTTCAAGGAATAAAAATCTTTAACCTAGAAGGCAAATTGCTTAAAACATTTGATGTTTCAAATCGTCCTAATCAACACTTAGAATTCCATCAGAAAGGAGTGTTCATTTTGAAAGTTGAAACCGATAAGAATGAACAGAATTTAAGATTGGTAATTCAATAATAAAATTGATACTATTGAGCATGATAAATTGGAACTCCATATTAGATTTTGATAAAAACGGAAACCCTTCTCCTGACAGAAGAGTAGAAAAATCCGATGCGGAATGGCGCGCTTTTCTTACGGAAGAAGAGTATAGAATAACACGCGAACACGGAACCGAACCGGCTGGTTCTGGAGACCTTTGTTACAGCTACGATGCAGGAATTTACAATTGCAAATGTTGCGACACTCCCCTATTCGACTCGACTATTAAATACGAATCGAAATCGGGTTGGCCGAGTTTTACTCAACCGATAAAGGAAAATGCCATTCAATACATTCAAGACAGTTCATTTGGTATGATTCGAGTAGAAATTTTGTGTAATACCTGTGATGCTCATCTTGGACACGTTTTCCCCGATGGCCCGGAACCTAGTGGATTAAGGTACTGTGTGAATTCAGCTTCCATTAAACAATAACTTCAAAACAATTGCAATTTTAGTCCTTCATAAATTTTATAACTTTAAAAATCAAACACATTGAAATACATTCTTTTTCTACCGATCGTCATTCTTTTAAGCTTATACAGTTGTAAGAAAAAATCTACCCCTGCTCCAGTTGTTACTGCAGCTCCGGTAGCGACACCAACTCCAAATTTCTATTTTACGGCTACTATTGATGGAAAAAGTGTGGTTATTAATGACTTGTCAGTTACCACAGGTTCAGGTGCTGGTCAATCTGCTACTACTTCAGGTCAACATGAGCAAAGTATGGTACTTAGCGACCCACTTCTTGGAGCTGAGCAAGCTGGCGTATTTAACGTAAAAACATTTCCTGGTTCGGTAACGCTATGCAGCGAAGTAGAATCTATGTTTAAAGTTGGAACTTATTCCTTTGCTAATCCAAATGCGGGAATTGATGGCATTGGCGTTTATTATATTGATACAGGCGGAATGTATTGGACTAGTTACTTGGACTCAAATGCAGTGCAAGGCGGTAAATTTGAAATATTAACGCATACTGCCAATACTGACAACTATAGTAAATACATATCAACGGCAAAATTCTCTTGCACTCTTTTTGATCCTCTTGGAAATACTATGCAATTGACAAATGGAGAGATAAAAAGCAGAAGCGTTAATTGTGATGGTTTAAACTAATTTTTCATTGAAGATCGTCGTTATACACTGAACCAAACAAAGCAACTAATTGCCTTTTGGACAATTAATTATAATTAATTTTGCCGCTCAAATTTTTATAATAATATCATGAATAAAGGAACAGTAAAGTTTTTTAATGAGACCAAAGGATTCGGTTTTATTACAGAAACAGAAACGAACAAAGAGTATTTCGTGCACGTGTCAGGGTTAATCGATGAGATTAAAGAAGGTGACGATGTAGAATTTGAACTTAAAGAAGGTCAAAAAGGACTAAATGCGGTAAACGTATCGGTTGTTTAATATATTTTGAACCATTTCAAAAGCCTTTTCATCTCGATGGAAGGGCTTTTTTTTTGTGGTATTATAGGATAATGTGGGAAATTCGTCATTCACAGCTTGACTGGTAATCTCCAAATGCTAAGAGATTCCCGATTTCTCGGGAATGACGGGGGCTATAAACTATCCAATAGTTCATCCCGCATTATTATAAAATACCACCTTTTTTTTACGTTGTGATATTAGCGACTTACCTCCTTCAACTAACTCCTTCTAAAAAAACCTTTAATTTACCTTGCAATCACCACCCTTCTATACTTTGTTTCATCATCGCAATACAAACCTATGAGGTAGGTTCCTGATGGTAAATCGTTCAATTTGTATTCGAAATAAAAGGGGTTTTCTTTCCAATGGCTTACATCGGTGGTTATGATCGCTTGCCCTATGTCGTTAAAGATTTTTACCTGTCGTACTTGTTTGTCGTTGTTCGATGCCGCTATTACAAAGTAATCTCTGGCGGGATTTGGGTCTACTCTAAAATCGCAAAGCAATGGGGGAATATTAGGATTTCTAATTACTTGAACGGTGTCCACCGCTGTATCGGCGCAGCCATAAGCATCGCTGGCGATTAATGAAATACTGTGCTTGCCATAAGCTATTATTCGATGGCGAAGGTTCAGAGTGCTGGCTACCTTGTTTGAATCCAACAACCATTGGTAATTTACTGCTCCTTCGGATTGATTTGTTGCTTCTAGCTCAAACGGAGACACTTGCTCTGTTTGGTTCAAGGTAAATGCCGCTTTTATGGGGTAATAATTGGGGGTGACTGCTTTGTTATCGCTTCCACAAAAATTACTGACCATCAGGGTGTAAGTTCCTGCTTCTGTTACTCGGATACTTTGGCTGCTATCGCCTGTATTCCAGAAATAGGTATCGTCTTTATTTATCGAACTGCCTGCAAGGGTAAGCGGAGTGCCCGGGCAGTATTTACCGTTTAGGGAAAGAGCAACCGTTGCAAGGGGCGTGTTTAGGTATTTCACCTGCACCATTCCATTGTCCATTCCACACGCGTTGCTTATCGTTACAGCGTAACTTCCTGCTTGATTTATCTGCATTTTCGAGTCGGTTTGACCATTGCCCCACAGATAAGTCGATCTGGGCTGATTCAAGGCCACATTCCAGCTTGAGTTGTTGCACAAAATGGTATCGGTCGGTAGCCCAAATTTAGGTGGCAGTAGTTCAGCTACTTTAAACACTGTACTGTCTGACCCGCAGCGGTTCACTGCGCCTACTCCGTAGGTTTTGAAATCTTTTATCCAAACTGCTGCTACAGTATCCCCTGTACTCCAACGTATTTGGGCTGAATCGACATTGGCCATTAGTCTAATCGAGTCGCCTTTGCAAATACTGGTGTCTGTCAGCTGTAAATTGGGTGGGCTGAGTTGGTAAACGTTTATCGAATGGGTTTGCGTTCCACAACGGTCTGTTACTTTTACGGTGTAGGTTCCGCTGGCGTTTATTATCAAGCTAGAGTCTCTACTGCCGTTGTGTGGCCAAAACCAACTCAGCTTGGTTTGTTTGGTATCCTTTGCTCCAGCGTTTAGGGTTAAAGGTAAGTGCGAACAAGTGGCGGTATCATTACCTAGGTTTACACTGGCTGGGTAGAGCGTGTCTATGCTCAGTGTATCGTACCAAGTTCCGCAAGTATTTTCTGCTTTTACCCAGTAAGTTCCTGGTGCAAAAAACTGGTAATTATCTCTGGTACTATTATCAAACCAAGTGTAGTCCGCCAAGTCTTTTGGTAGGTATTTGTAAAACAGTTTTCCCCAACACATTACGGTGTCCAAACCTAGACTCAATGCTAAGGTATCGTGCAATGTAAAGTTGAGTTCTACAGTATCTGCTCCGCATTGGTTGTTGCTGATTACTTGATAAGTTCCACTAGTGTCGATTATCCAAAGCGAGTCTTTGCTTCCATTGTTCCAAGCAAAATTGGATTGGGTTCTTAAATGCAAAGTATCGGCGCATAAAGTGGTGTCTTTGATGTAATTGGAGGTGAGTTTTGGAACTGGATCGAAACTAACCTGCACGGTATCCATTATCAACCCACAGGCATGGAGGGCTTGTATGGAGTAGGTTCCAGTATCGGTAATTCGGTAATTGGTATCTTGACTGTAATCGCCCCAATACTGAATATTGGCCAATTGGTTTACATGCAAAACCAAAGTATCACCTTTGCACATGCTGGTATCGGTGGGCAAGTTAAAAGTGTCTTTTTGTTTAACCGAAAAATAATTGGTGTCGGTAAAGTCGCCCCATTGGTTGTGCATTACTGTAGCGAGTTGGTAATCGCCGGATTGTGTTAGCGTGTAGTTTAAGGTGTCTTGGGTATTGGTGTGCAATACTATTCCGTTACGAATAATGTGCATTTTTAAGGAATCGATACAATCGTTGGTGAAATAGGCGTTTACTGTATCTCCAATACAGTACTCGTATTTTAATCCCGCTAATTTGTTGTAGGGTTGATGGATGGAAGGACTGGAGAATGAATAAGCTTTATAGATATCATAATTTTTATTTTTCAATTTGGGAAAACAATGATGCTGAATATACCAGTTTCCTTTTTTTTCGATAAATCGAATATTATAATAACGCTTCATATTATTTATAGACGATAGCGTATCGTAACTGGATTCTGCACCGAAACCATAAATATAACCATCAGATCCAATTTGCAAATCGGAAATACCAAAACTATCGGTCGCTAAAACCAGTTTTTTACCTCCCGTATTAAGGTTATAAGAAAAAATAGAATCGGTAAACGGAATGGCTTGACTGCGAAAAGTACCGAAGCCAGATCCTCCTGACTGAGTAAATTTTGGTTCATTTTTAATTTTCCTTAGCACACTTATCATCAAATGATTATTCTCTTGGCTAAACTCAAACCCCAATTTACCAGTCCATTCAAGGTTAGGGAGGTCTATTTGAAAACTATCCAGTTTTGTGACACCATTTATAGCTCCAGTATTACTAATTTTTCCTACGAAATATGACATGTAGTTTGTAGACGTATCCATTACCATAAAACCAATCCGTGTTCCATCGTAAGAAAGCTTCAATTTAATTATTTCACGATTTGTGTAATGTTGGTAGTGTTGTAAATAATTTCTTGGTAGTAACCCTTTAATTGGAGGGTTAACTATTAAAGAATCGATTTTGAGCAACTCTCCTCGATTATTATCATAACGATAGGAATAGATTTTAGATTTATTTGTGCTTACCAGATTAAAATTATGCGGATCGCATGCATAGTTCCAATCTGCCAATTGATGAGCTGTTCCAAATGGCGTTAGTTCATTACTTGTACTAATGCCCCATATATTAGGAGTTCTTCTATCAAGGAAAGCACCTCGATTTATTAAGGAATCCAAAAAAAGAGTATACATTGATTTTTTACGGAGCTGGACGCTATTACCAAAAGATATTGAATCTACTCTTAAAGTTATTGGAGTTCGTTTACCATTAAAGTTAATATATACTCCTGTTGAACTTTTACTAATCAACAAAAAAACAGAATCGTTAAGTGGGTTATTAATTTTAGCACAATAACTTTCAACTGAGAGCCCCTTTGAACTTAAAAAAACAGTGTCAATTTGAGCAGTGTTATTTAAGTTTTTAAGACCAGCTGTATAACGATAGGCAGTGTTACCATATCGGTGAGAACTCGAAAAAAAAGCCGCAGAATAATTTTTATTGGAAAGCAAAATAGATTTGTAAGGAACATTATATTGGGTATGTATTGGTAACAATTTTTCCGTTAAGACACCTTTAGGGTTAGTATACAATACGGCCGCACTATCTTGGAGAGAAGGGTGGTATATGGTTCCTAAGAACCAGTCGTTTTGACCAAAACAGGGAAGGTAAACGAGGCACAAGAATAATAAAGCAAAGCGCATCTTTCAAAGATATAGCATTCAGTTGATTTCAATTAATTACCAGGCGGTTTAATATAATAAAATGGCGAAACCATAAGATTTCGCCATTAAACTGAATTTAGTTATCCCAAAATGCGATGTGCAATTCAGTTGGATGTGTATTTTGACAGAATCCAATTGTGCTCAACGTTGTACCTGAGCAAGGATTATTTATTGCTAAAGAAGTAACACATGTATCAGATGAGTTAATGACAACATAAGTCCACGGAATTGTTCCTTGTCTTCTTACCCGAAATTCAGTAATATACTCACCAGTAGCAGGAGTAAGCGGTCCAATACTCTGCCCAATTCCAGCAGGAATCGTTTGACCCGTTTGCCACGTAAATGTAGCTGTACCCATGTCAAGTGTTCTAAAATCGATATCATATACACAAGGATTGGTATGACCAATATATACTTGTTGTTTCCAATTCCCTTGCGCAAAAGCACCTACTCCAATAAATCCAATTGCTATTAACGTTATTAATTTTTTAATGTTTTTAAATTTTAATTTTTATCAATAAATTTTTGTTTTTCAATTCCTGTCTAGCTCCGTCAAAAAAGTGTTCTCCTATGTATTTGCAACAGTTTTAACGAATAAATCATGTAGGTAAAACTCTAGCTAAAAATTGAGTTTTGCTTTATACTATCGTATCCTTTTTTCTAGCCTACCTTATACTATCGTATCCGTTTAGTTGGCTATGCAGATACTATCGTATCCCTTTTACTGAACAAGGAGATACTATCGTATCCTTTTTCATAAGCTGCCTTATACTATAGTATACATTTAAAAATTAATCACTTGATATTCAACGCCTTACCCCCCCCTCTTATTAAAAATGGAGCTAACTATTTGGTTTTCAGTCAATAGTATTTTATAACTTAGCACCATCATGACAGAACCTAGAACTGGCCTAGTTTGCTCGAATATTAAACGAGCTACTAAAATCAAGAAACTCCTAAAACACGAACAGGCAACAGATTTTTTATTCGACTGTAGAGATAAAACCAACGTGTTTGATCATCTTAAAGAATACGAAATTGATGTGCTGGTTATTGACTGCAAGGATGCGTTAGCAATGGGGAATAAGCTTCGCGACTTATCGAATTGTCATTCGAGAATTGTACTCGTATACAATGACCAAGATAAAGAAGCTCCTATTCCAAAGTGTTTCCTTATGTTTTCGGTAATTGCAATGTCCGATTCCGATCAAGAATTGGGATTAGCAATTGAAGTAGCAACTAAGGGTGCTCATTTTTTTAGCAGCCGACTGTCCAATAGTTTTAAGGCTGCTCGCAGGTTTCTATCTGCGCCTTATGAAAAAGAGATATCGCTGATTCAAATTGAGGTAATAAATGCATATTTAGAAGGTGGTAGCTTAGTTGAAATGGCCAATAAAGTTTCCGTTTCTGAGATAACTTTTAAAAAACAGTTACAACGTATTCGATCAAAATTAAAACTGCAATCGAACAATGAAATCATTGATTTTCTTAGAAAAGCACATTGGTGCAACTTTGAATCGGGAAAGGTTATGTGGTTTTAGATTTCCTTAAACTATCTAGTTCTATCTTTTCTGGTTTAACCGTTTCCCATACCTTTGATTTTGCGTTAACGATCAAAAACTAAAGCATGTCCGATAAAATAAAATGCCCCAATTGTAGCCACGAATTTGATGTAGAAGAAGCCTTATCGGGTAAAATTCAGGCGCACTTGAAACAGGAGTTTGAACAAAAGCTAGCCGAGCAAACTAAACGCTTTGCAGGCGAACGAAACGAGCTTGAAAAAGAGCGCGAAGCTTTCCAAAAAGCTAAGGAACGCGAGAACGAATTGTTCAAGGAGAAATTGAACCAACGACTCGATCAAGAAAAAAAGAAAATAGAGGAACAAACTCAAGAATCAGTTGCTTTAAAAATGAAAGCGCTTACTGAGGAAAACGAAAAACGAAAAAATGAAAATCGGGTACTTCAGCAAAAAGAAGTCGACTTGCTCAAAAAAGAACAAGAACTAATAGAACAACAAGAAAACCTGATCTTAAAAACTGAAAAGGAACTGCTTTCTCGCCAGCAAGAAATTGAAGAAAAAGCTCGAAAAAAGGAACGCGAGTCGTTTGAATTGGAGAAAGTAAAACTGATAAAACAAATCGACGACAATAAAAAGCTGGCTGAAGAAATGAAGCGGAAAGCCGAGCAAGGTTCTATGCAAATGCAAGGTGAAGTTCAGGAATTGGCCATCGAGCAAATGCTAGCTCGACAATTTCCTTTTGATAGAATTGAGGAAGTTCCAAAAGGTGTTCGTGGTGCTGATATTATTCAGAATGTGGTGAACTCGTCGCAGCAAGTTTGCGGTAAAATTGTTTACGAAAGTAAAAACACCAAGGCTTTTGCCGGCGACTGGACGGATAAACTGAAACAAGATCAGATTACATGCAAAGCCGATATTGCTGTTTTGGTAACGGAAACGATGCCCAAAGAAATGGATGGGTTTGGGCAAAAAGATGGCGTTTGGGTATGTGGTTATCGTGAGGTTCAAAGCCTTTCGGTCGTGCTAAGAGAGATTTTGATTAAAACACATGCCGCAACAGCCTCACAGGAGAATAAAGGCGAGAAAATGGAATTGCTCTACACCTACCTCACCGGTAATGAGTTTATCCAAAATATCAAGCGTATTGTAGAAAATTACGACTCTATGATTCACCAGCTCAACTCAGAGAAGAAGGCTATGACAAAAATATGGAGTCAGCGCGAAAAGCAGATTTGGGTGGTACAAGAAAATATTTCGAGTTTGTTTGGTTCTATAAAAGGAATTGCGGGGAATTCACTGGCTTCTTCTGATGTGTTGGAATTGCCGGATACGAGGGTTGACGAGTAGAAAATTAATGTTGAGTTTTGAGTTTACTTCTTTTGAAAAACAAAGAATGTACCTTCTGCATCCTTAAAATCAAATCCATTTTTAACGAAGTAGTTGAGCACATCTGCTTCTGAATTAAACTTCATTTTTTTGATCTTATCTTTTTTGTTCAAATAACTCACATAGGTATTTGCAACACCACACTTTGACGAATTACTAAAATCGACTATGGCAAATACCTTGGTTGAAAAGGATTTCATCATTGGATAAACAATAATAAATTCTTTAGAGGCTAACTTTAATTCTTTCTGATTGCTACTGGTGGTTAAAGAGGATTTATCTCCAAGAATATTAATTTGAGCATTTAAATAAAGGCTGGTTAAACAAAGAAACAATATAAAGGTCAATCGTATTACCATAGATGCAACAAGGTAATAAAATTAAGGGAGCCTAATATTGACTTAAAATAATGGAAAGTAATACAAGGTCAGAAGTTCCAGATTTGCTAAACTACAATGTAATTAAATTGGAAAGATTCCCTCCCGATGGCTATCGGGATTAAAGGGAATGACGTATGGAAAAAAGAGATGCTGAAACCTGCCCGAAAGTTCAGGCCTGCCCGAATTCAGGCGGGCGGGTAAATTCAGCATGACCCAGTGATTTAAGTCAAAACACTTACGAAAGCTCAGCGGTAAGGCCTCTTCTTAGCAACTCATTACAAATAGGAATCAGCTTGCGCTTGTCTCCCGATTTCACGTCGCATTTGCCTTTGTAATGTACAATATTACTACATTGTTCAGCTTGAATTGGATCGTGCTCACATACCTCAACCAACGTATCAATTACGTAATCGAAAGAATTGACATGATCGTTAAACAAAATAACTCGATGTCCTTCCGATTTTTCAGTAAGGGTTAATTCTTGTTCTAAAACTTGTTCACTCATAGTTTGCAAATTTACTGTCCTGTTAGCTTAATTGCTTCTTGTAAATCAATTTTTTGTCCGTTTTGCAATGCTACCACAAAAGCACCACTTAATCCTTGGTTAGCAACTTGCGTTTGCATTTGTTTGGCCTCTGCATATGAACCGTAATTTCCAGCTGTGTAATACGTAATATCACTATCAACCTTAGTATCCAAACCAATATTAGAAAGGCTAAGAATAACCTTGGCGTCTTCAACAGGAACTTCTTGTCGATAAGCTCCAACTTGAACTCTAAAGTTAATACCAGCTGAGTTATTTCCAGACGGAGTATTTACTGTTATCGGCTGCTCGGTAGCAAAGCTAGTTCCTCCGTTTGCCAATTTACTTGCCTCATCCATAGAAACTCTGTTTCCGTTATAAAAAGCCGTTACAAATGCATCAGAAACACCTAAAGCTTGAATCTTACTTTTTGCATCACTCGCTTTATTGATGTCGTTGTAAACTCCAGATCCATACTTATAATATTCTCCAGCTAGATATTCAATCAGTGGCGAAATACCATACAACTCATTAGAAGTAACTTGATTTCTAAATGCTCCTACCTGAACAGTGTACATAAGACCTTTAATATCTGAAAGCTGCTTTACTTCTCCTGAAACCGCAGAAGTAGGAACTACTGAAATTGGGTTTCCGCCAGCTGCCAATGCATTGCCAGAACTTTCTGGAACCTTCTCTACTCCAGTTTCAATATCCTTAGCACGGGACAATGAAATTCGCTCTCCATTTAAATAAGCAACAACAAATGCATCTTCGTATCCAAGCGTTCTGATCTCATTACGTTTAAGTTGAGCCTGATTCTTTTGTTGGAACAATCCTGCAGTATATCGAATCCATCCTGGACGTGTATTCTCTCCACGAACCGGTGCAAATCCTTTATAAATATCCTGTGGTGGCGGATTTCTAAATGCCCCGATTTGAACTTTATAAACTAATCCTGTTGGCATAGTATTGTTCATCGGAATTGGATTAACCTCGCTGTACAAACTTTCGTTAAAGTCAATCATCTTGAATATAGCGTCAGACAATCGTGCTGGATAATTATCAATTCCTTGCACTACTCTATTAAACTTATCTGTAGAATATCCCGTTTCGGTAGTTCCATCATTACCTGCAATTAATGCATTGTTTCCAGAACCAGTTAACGAATATGCACCCTGTGTTTCAGCCAAATTGGCCAAAGCAATTAGTTTCTCCCCCTCTACACCTTCTATTGAACGTAAGCCTTTTATTGCATTACTATTCAATTTAGCATATTGAGAATATTTCTTTTTAGCTTGATTTTCTTTCTGGTTCAACAGCTTAGTATTTTCCACTTTACTGGTAACCAATTCATCCATTTTATCGGAAAATTCTTCTTTCTGAGCCTCATCTGTAGCCGATTCGATGTCCGATTCTACATTCTGTATCTCCGCATCAATTACTTTGTTTTGAGCCTCTAAAGACATTTTTTCAGAATACAATACTTGCGCTGCTTTGTAGGTTTTTACAGCTTCTTTACGACTTGCATCATATTCTTGATAATCCTTTGAAGATTGAACTTCTTGAACTTCAGCTTGAGAAATTTGACGGGTTGGTTTTGGTAAAGTTACAGCACCAGATCCACCTTGTTCCGCAGCTAATACTTCATCTTCTATTTTAGCTAATTCCTTAGAAAGCTTTTTAAGGCTATTCGCTTCGTAATCCAACTTATCTGCTTTGTGATTCAGGTCGTCAACTTCAGCTAATTTGATTATTGTTTTCTTTTTTCCTCTTACTTTTTCAATGGCTTTTGTTTCTGCCTCAGTTCTTACTTCTGCTGCCTGAGCGGTAACTGTCTCTGCCTTTTTTAGTTCTTTTTCAGAATCCCTTTCTTCCCCAGCTTCTAACCCTAAAACATTATCGGCTGCACGTGCAACAGCTTCTTTATTGTACTGGAGCATTGTAGTTTCTTGCTCCATTAATTCTACTATCTGCTCTTCTTCCCTTATCTCAGCTTCAAGAACTCTTTTGCGTTTCTTTTTGGCTCCATCGTATTCTTTTTGCTTCTCTTCAATTATGATTCGTTCAGATTCTATTACCGCTTTTTTCGCTGTCTCTTCTTTTTCTACTTCATCAGTATAGTTAGTTACAATAGCTTCAACCGTACCAGTATTCTCCATGTTTAAAACCGAAGCTAACTTATCTTCTTTTTGATTTGGGATAATCTCTCCATTGTCAGCATATGCAACTGAAGAAGTACCTGAAACAGCATTCATTCCAACATTGTTAGCTCCATTAGAAATTGAACCATCATTTCCTTGTTGACCACCAGAATTGGAACTTACATTTTGAGTATTATTTCCTTCAGTATTTCCTGCTGCTCCCGCTGATTCGTTATTACTTTGGTTATTGCTAGCTACACCATTATTAGCATTTGATGAACCGCCTGCTGATTCACCAGTTGTATTTGAACCCGAATTGGTTGGATTATCATTAGAAGTATTGCCTTCTTCTGAACCTGATGCCGAGTTTACTTCGTTCGATCCTTGTTGCTCTGTTAAACTATTATTTGAAGTACTTGAATTATCTTCCGAGTTACTTTCAGATCCTTCATTACTCGCATTGTCAGAGTTCCCTTCTTGATTTTCTACAGATTCGGAATTTAAATTTTGATCAGCTTCATTTTCTTCCCCAGCATTTTCATTACTCCCGTTTTGATTAGATTGAGATTCTGCACTATTCTGCGCAATTTGTTCCGCACTCAAACTTGCTTTTTCTTCAAAGGCACTATTCATTTCTGTTCGAAATTCAGTAGCAATTTCCCCAGCATTTTGATCTCCGCTCGGCGCCGCCGCGTCTAGTCTTTCTTTTGAAGACTCAAGATCATTTAACTTGGTTTCTTTAAAACCTTCTAATGCCGTAATTCTTTCTTGAACTACTGTAAATTTTTCCTCTGGAACATCACCTTTGACGCTTTCTAAATAAGCAATCTCTTTTTCAATATCCAACACATAGCTTTGGTTTAACGCATAAGTATTAACCGATTTTGTGTAAGCATCTTCTTCTTCAGCTAATTCAGAGAACTCTTCCATATAAGCCAAATGATAATTTGTTTTCATTTGAGATTGAATCGATTGATCCGTATTTTCTAATCCTGCAAGTGCGTTCTCTGGAATAAATGCAGAGGCAGAATTCCCTTCAGTTGGCAACAATTCTTTATCAGCAATTGACAACGAATCTCCCTCTTCTAAATCTGGAAACAATGCCATTTCCGCATCTACTTCAGGTACTTCTTTTGAAACAGTTGCATACTTTGCAGGAACACTTGCAATCATCAAGGGTGCTAACGGATTAACATTCCCTGAATTTGAGCTCCCATTTACATTGTCATTATTTGAACCTGAGCCTGTGTTTGTTTGATTCGAATTTTGATTATCCGCTAAACTATTATTACCAGCAAGTGCATTCTCTTCAGAATTACTTCCAGATCCTCCATTACTTTCATTTTGACCAGGGTTGAGGTCACCTTCTTGATTCCCTTCTGATTCAGAATTTGAACCGCTTCCACTTTCATTTTCAGCGCCTGTGTTTTCAGTACCAGCATTTTGTATTGCTTGCGCTTCAGCCTCATTTTGAGCAACCAATTGAGCCATTTCAGATTTTCGTTGAGCTTGTACATCTTCGCGTCGTTGTTCTTCTGTTGCAACATCTTCTGCACTCAACCTTCTTTTCCCTTCAAATACTCGATTCATTTCTGAACGATACTCTGTAGCAATTTCTCCAGCATTTTGATCTCCGCTGGGACTCATTTCATCCAATCTTTCTTTTGAAGATTCCAAATCATTCAACTTAGTGTCTCTAAAATCTTCTAAAACATTAATCCTTTCTTGAACTACTGTATACTTATCTGCTGGCACATCACCTTTAATACTTTCTAAGTAGCTAACTTCTTTTTCAATATCAAGTACCCAACTTTGATTTAGGACATAAGTATTAACTGATTTTGTGTACTCATCTTCTTCTTCAGCTAATTCAAAAAACTCTTCCATGTAAGCCAAATGATAATTCGATTTCATTTGAGAACGCATCGATTGATCTTCATTTTCTAGACTAGCTAGCGCATTTTCAGGAATAAAAGCAGAGGCCGAATTCCCTTCTTCTGGCATCAATTCTTTATCTGTTACCGATAAAGTATCGCCTTCTTCCATGTCAGGAAACAAAGCCATTTTTGAATCTATTTCAGGAACAGTTTTGTTTATTGAAGCATATTTGGCGGGAACTACTGCTACAGCTAAAGGTGCTGAAATTACATTATCCAACATATCAACCTCTTCTTGAGAACTGCTTGTCCTTTTTTGAGCAATCATTTCTTCTCCACTTTCGTGCTCTACTGTTCCAATAACTTCCGCTGAATTTTCATTTGCTCCTTGAACATCTTCATGTGCTTCAGAAAGGTCAATGCCGGCTTCTTCTGCTTCATTTGAATTCGAAGATGCTTCAGTTTTTTCAATTGCTACTTTTTCTGCAATTGTCATGGTTTCTTCGCTATTTCCAGCGTTACTTCCAGTCGAATTAACTGTCTCTGCAATTTCCGTTGAGGAAGAACTTTCATGCTCACCATTTTCGGATTCACTGTTAACGGAATTTCCACTTGCTGAATTTCCACCGACGGATCCACTACTTGCAAGCATATTACTTCCTGTTGATCTGTTTTCATTTACAGAACCAGGTCCATCAATTAAATTCGGCGCTACAGCTAATTCTTTATAACTCTCATTTCTTTCTAATTCCTCAATAATTGCATCAAAAGCATCTAACTCAGCCTCTTCCTCTTTTGCCTCATTTTCTAAGACGATTAGCTCTTGTTCATCTGCTCTACTTTTCTCTTGCATAGCAGTTAGTGCAGCTCTTTCGTTAATTAAACCTTCTTCAAGTGCTTTCTTTTCTTTACCTCCAGCAGACTCAATAGCAGCTTCCTTTTGAGCAATTATTTGTTCCGAATCCTCAATTTCTGAGTTTAAGGCAGCAAATTCATCTGCAAAATGTTTATGTTTTTTTTCTTCCTTTTTATGAGCAGCTTCAGCTTTTTCTCTTTCGTCATATATATTATATGTTTGATCAGCTTCAGTTTCAATTAGTGCATTATAATCACCCACGGCTGCAGATCCCATAGCAGCATTTGAAGCATCCAGATTGCTTTGTTTTTGAGTCCCTGTTGCCACCGTTTGCTCTAATGCTGATCTACTGTTCGTTAAACTTGATGATGCATCTTGAGCTACCTTAGCTTGTCGATCCAATTTTTCGGCTTTTTCAAGTTTAACCTGAGCATCTAAATATTCCGGCGAATTCAACCCATCTTCAGTTTCAATATCGATTAATGCCAATTCATTATTTGCTTCTGCTTTTAGTTGTTCTGATTCTGATGATTTTCTGTCGGAAACATTTTGAGCCGATTCGCTTTGAATTGCGACCATTTTAGCAGAATTTTCGGCAACCTTTACGTTGTCTTGCATTGAAGATTCAATTTCCTCTTTGCTTGAAGTTGCAGAAGGTTTCAAGTTAACCGCTGATGCAGCAGCAATCCCTGCCGTTGCAGCACCCAAGCCATTAGCTCCTGTGATAGCCCCACCTGCACCGTTAGAACTACCCGAACCACTGGAATTACCTGAATTATTTGCAGAACCTGAATTATTATCAGCACTTGAGCCATTGCTAGATCCGACATCATTTCCAGTTTCTGATTTATTGGAGATTTCTGAAGCTTCGGCAATTGATTCTGAATCAACATTGCCCTTAGCATCAATCTGAGAAGCAGTAACTTGCGAAGAACCATTATCGCCTTCTTGAGAAGAGGTGGTTCCTTCTTCAACTAATTGCGGTCCCGACTCTTCGGCTAAACCTGGATCCACGCTTTCAGTTTCTTCATTTACTGTAAGATTTGGACCATCAGAACTTCCAGTTGGATCAGAAATAATTTTTTCCGCAGAAATATCAGTTCCAGCCTTTCCAGCATGTTCAGCACTTTCTGCAATTGCAGAATTACCTGTAGAAGTAGGAACCACCGAACTGGCAGCAATAGCACCTCCAACAGGAGTTGTCAGTTTTGGCTTTCTGTCTTTGTACTTATCCTTGTTAACTTTCAGTTTTGCTTTTTCCTTGAAGAATTCCGCTGTTAACTCAATATCTTCTTCTACTTCTTCGTCAACTAGATTTTTAATAATCAACTTTTCATTTTCAGTGCCCTGACCCATTACCAACATTTCTTGCTTTAAAGGCTTAAATGTGTTGCGTTCTTGTAGGTCCACTTCTCCAGAATGAGTCACCTCACTACCTTCGTAGTCAACTAAAAACCTGAACTTTCCATCGTTTGGCAATTTAATTTTATACTTACCATTCGCATCAGTCGAATACTCTCCAATTATCGCATTCGTTTCAGCATTTTCAACTTTAATCTTAGCATTTTTTGTTGTTTCAGACGAAAAGGTTCCAAAGATAAATGTGAAATCTAAGGGTACTCTTTCCATGTTTATTTGGTAAACACTTACTTCACCACGAGGTGTCTGTCGTTCTGAAGCAAAATATGCTGTTTCACCACTTAGATTTGGGATAAATAAATAGTCATTTGCAGGAGTATTTATTGCAAAGTCAAGATTCTGTGGTTTTGTCCAACTACCCGTTCCTGTGTCTAAGCGAGCAACAAAAATGTCATAGCCTCCCAAACTATTATGGCCTTCTGAAGCAAAGTACAATGTTGTTCCATCTGCAGACATGTATGGAAAATCTTCATTAAACTCTGTGTTTATTGACTTCCCAAGGCTTACTGGCTTTGACCAAGTAGCATCTGCATTTCGTACTGCGTAATAAATATCTTTTCCATTTTTATTTTCAAAGGTGTGACTGCTGAAAAATATCTTTTCTGCGTTTTTCGGAAAATAGAACAATCCATTTATGTTGTTCTTAATCTCATAGGGAGATCTAAACTCATCCGTTTTAACCAAGATTTGACCACCTTGAGCGCTTAAATCATAAACCTTATAAAAATCTTTAACCAGTGTGTTTTTTTGATCCAATACTATAAGATCAGTTATCGTTTTAAGTAACGTTTTTCCATTCTGACACTGTCTAATTTGATTTTCAACAGTGTTATTTTTGATGGTAGAGTTATTAGCGGAATTTGTAAACTTCTTATAATACTTAATCGCTTGGTCAAACTCATAATTTAAGTGAAGTGCCTCCGCGTAATAGAAATACGCAATTGGCTCCACCTCGGGACGACTAACTGAAAACTTCAAATACTTAATGGGTTTCTCTTTATCCGTACCTCCGTACAAAAGACTTGCTCCATATTTGTAATTGTAAGTAGGATCTTTCGAATAGTTACTCACCAAAGTAGAAAACAACGGAATAGCCTCTTTATAATTTTTGGCGTTGAACTGGTCATTTGCGCCCTTAATCAGTTGCTTTTCGTTCTTATAATCCTGTCCGTAACCGGAAGAGGATACTGTGAAAATTATCAACACCAAAAGGCATTTCAAACTCCATTTATAAATGAAATTGTAAATCATTAGCAATGGTTATTATTGATCCTCATCTTCTAAATTAAATTCTTCATAGCTATCAATACCGCTTGGCTTTGACTTATTAAGACCCAAAACGTTGATGTTGGCTTTGCTTTCACTTTTCCTTAACAAACGCTCTATGTTCTTTTGATGTGTTATCAGTACCATAATTGCTATGAAAATCGAAAAAATCACTAAAGAAGGAATCTCAGATTTAAAGACCAAAATAATTAATAGTGGAAAGCATATAGCTGAAATCATAGAACCTAATGAAACGTACTTTGTTAATAAGAAGACGGCCAGAAATATCCCTATACAACTGAACGCAGCTTGAGGGTGAATAGCAATCATTATTCCAAGCAAAGTAGCAATACCTTTTCCCCCTCTAAATCCTACATAAACAGGAAAAATGTGTCCTATTAAAACACCAACCCCCAACACCAATTGATAATTAACAAAGTCTGCAGTTCCAGGCTGATAATCAACAAAATAAGCCGCTAAATAGACTGAAAAAGTTCCCTTAAGAATATCAAACAATAGCACAGGTATCCCCGCCTTTTTTCCCAATACTCTAAAGGTGTTTGTTGCTCCTGCATTTCCAGAACCGAATTCACGCACATCTTTGCCATAAAAAACTCTACCCACCCATACCGCTGTTGGGATCGAACCCAATAGGTAGGCGATTAAAAGTCCTAGAATTTCAAATATTTGTGCTTGCTCCATGCAGAATGCAAAGAAAAAAAATAAAACGTATTAAAATTGACGAATTAACTGATTAGCCTTAGCCTTGGTTGTAGGTATAAATTTATATTTGGATTGACCTTTGGTTCTTTCTTGTTTTGTCTTTTTAGCCTCTTTAATAGCGACATTATACTTGTTGTTAGTGGAAACAGTTTGCATTATCTCTGTAGAATAGGTAAAGAAATAGTAGGAAGTATTATCTTTCTTAAGTTGCATCATGAATCGATCTCCAGACCTTTTTATCTTAACCTCGAACTTCCCATCTACATATCTATTCACCTGATTTTTATAGGAGTTACCCAGTCCTATTCTGTCACTATTTTGAAAAGCCATTTTTTGAGGGTTCCAGTATAAATTCATATTTGTTATGAAAATCAGTGATGTTAACTCATCAGGAATTTTCTTCATTTTTCCGGTTAACCCGACATCAGCTTTAATCTTGTTTCCAGCTTCTTCTCCAACAAACGTTTTAAGGCCATAGCCGTATGTCGCATCATCATAATCAACCCGCTCATTTTCAGACTCTTCAAAATCTTTTGCTAGAATTTTCATGGCTTTATCCTCAAAGAAGAAATTAAGCAATAAAGATGTTTTTAACGTAACCGAATCGTTGTTTAAGTTATGCCTTAACCTACTCACCGGTCTCATCTCAATTCTTCCTAAATTTGCGCCCCAAGTATGCTCTCCTTCAAAATTGACTATACATTCTTCCGATTTTAAAACGAAATAATTTCCAGTAAGATTTGGAATATTTATCTTTTGTTCGCTACCAACTCTAAATTCCTTCTTTGCAAAATTGTACCCCATTACTCCTTCAACACCAGAGACAACCTTATCTGTGGGTTTCGCAGGTAAAGCACCAAAAAGAGAATAAACTTTACTTGGTAAGCTACCCATCATTTGACCTACGTGTACTTTTTTACCTCTTTCAGTAGTTGTATTGGAATCAATTGGAATCAGTATATCATTTGGGTCCAGATAGGCATTGAATTGGATCCATGGATTATCTAATTGTTCACAAGTGTGAACTACCTGAGTCAAACCCGAAAAAGACAATAATTCCTTACTCGATTCCAGCGAAACTCCCCCGTGATAACGAAATCTTGAATTCAAGAAAAATTCTTGAGTTTTTGGAATATCTCCACTTGCATTAGTCTGTAATTGGGTACTGACAAAAACATCATTAAGATCAATTACTGCGACGTTTCCATCTAAATCTTTATAATCATATTTACCTGTGCCTTTAAATGAAACTTTGTTTGCAATGTCCATAGTAGCACCATAAATTTTATGGAATTTGTTTTCTCTGTTTGCAATGACCTGGGCATTTTTTAATGTTTTTATTTTTGCTGCAAGAAGGATTACAATTCTACCACTATCTGGAATAATACGCGAATCCGCGATATCCACATAGGGAACTTTATCAGCAGTTATTATCTCATTTTTAATGTCGAATTTACAAGAACTCGAATAAAAGAACAGGCTGTCTTGATTGGGTTTGTCATGTTTGCTAATATCGACCAATTTAGCTCCTTCAATTTCGACTTTGCCTTCAGCCCCTTCTTCAACATTTCGTTTTTTTGCCGTAAGATTCACTATATCGTCGTCCATATACCAAGTAAACTCATCCATGTGCGCCATGTATTCATTTTTTCGAAAAAGGATTTCAGACGACTCTTCACTATTAGAGGTAAAATGCCCTATTCTATCCTTAAAGCTTACGTGAGCATTCATGTTTTTGGTATCAAACCCTAAGTCTCCAAGTGACCCTGTTTTTAATGCAAAATCGGCAGTATCAGCAAAGAATTCAAAGAATTTAAATCGTATTTCATTTGAAACTGTGATTGCTTTATCAAATTCAAACTTTCCTCTCTTATCGCCTTTTCCTGTGCCAATCAAGCTATCAGGATTATAAATCAAAGTACCTTCAAAAGTCCTGTTAGCCTCATACATAGAAAATGGCGAACCATAATTTGAAACCGTCATTGTATCTAGATAAGGATGCCAGTGCCAATCTAAATTTGCGCCCTCAACATTAGGATATTCTGGTGGGCCTGGATATTGCGATTCGATTACAAATTGCTGAGCAGTTGCATATGCAGAATCGGGGTGAAAGAAAAAACTCTGCGACTCGGTGGTTGAAGTAATGTAATCAACATAACCTGTACCTTTCAAACCTTCATGGCTTAATAATATATCTGCGGTAAAGATTCCTTTACCATCATACATTGGCATTCCCTCATCTGGAGTAGGGTGTATAAATCCTAAAGAAAAATCAGTTTGTAATGAAAGGGTTTCTTCAAACTCCTCGAATATTCCAGCACTCTTAAAGCTTCCGGCAAACTGAATACTCGAATTCTCAAAGTTATCCAGACTATCAAATTCAAATGGCTCCAGCTTGAAATAAAAATCATCTCTATGATATACACCGCCTTCAATTTCGGGTCGGTCATAATAAGTATATGAATCATTATAACTGGTAAAAACGGGCCATCGCTTAATAGCGCGTTTACCCGATTTATTGTTGAATTTATCTACTTCAAGCTTTCCGTTTATCTGTTCAATTACCGTTTTTACTTTTTTCATTATAGGCTTGCCATATTGATCCATTTCTTCGGTCTCAACATTTATTCTCATTGAATCAATTAGAGGCATTTTGATTTGGAAGGAATCGTATTCGAATTTAAAATCACGACCAAAAAACTCCAGATTACCCGCCACAACAACTCCTGAAAAATCAAAATCTCTATTTGGACGAAGTAATATTTCGCAATTCAAGGGATAGATCGTCACATTATGAGAATCACTCAAGTTAATTCCTCTGACACCATGAATCTGCATGTACGAAGAATCTAGATTAAAGTCCGCATTACTCTCATTTCCAACACATTGCTTATCGTTCCTTTTTGGCGGATTCGATACAATTTGAATAATATCATAATCTATTTTCCTTAACCTTGCCTTAACGTAATTGAATGTTTTTGGTAAAATCTTAACCATTTTACTATCGTAATCGTATCGAATAAACCCTACGTTCGAAAGCACCATTAAGGATCGCTGAACTTCAATAAATGGCAAATGCCAACATGCAGCAATGTCTGACGCAGTCATTTCATTACTGCCCATTTCCTCTGCACATTTTTTCAGAATTACCAACGGGTGACGATTGTCCAAACCATATAATTCATCATATCGATAAGCTCTATAGTAGTCTTTAGATTCAAATAAAGCCGAACGGTCTGTATTTCCCAATAATGGTTTTAAATGGAACATATTACCGTCAACATTCCAAACTATCTCTTCGCAATACATGTCCAAATTGTGGAAGTGGTTGAAGAAAGGTGCCTTTGAACGGCCTACTTTATTTCTGTAAAGCGTCAACGTTCTTTTATCGTTATCAAATTTAAAATTCAGCCCAGGATGAAAAATAGTATCGCCATCTAGGTAGATAAGTACCTCAGCTGGATCTGCGGTTAGTTTACTTTCACGTATTACAAAGGTGTGAGCATAGGCTTCAATAAATGGTTTACCATTTCTATTAATAACAACACGCGCCAATTTTTCATCGCTACCTTTTCCGATAAAACTTGAGCCTCTTTGAATAAATCCACCGTGGTAATCCACCTTTGGGAAAATATTTTCAATTGCTAAATTGTCATTGTACGAATCGAATTTGGGATAAGAAGACCGACCTTCTGAAACGTTTGCCAACACCTTGTCTTCAAGATCTCCCATAAGTTTAGAGCCGCCAAAATAAACCGCGTTACTGAAAATCGCTGAATCTGCCTTATAACT
>Ga0307998_1000230_pt1 | contig 32266 bp, 25 predicted proteins | sample Davwhametageno37_FD_203147 | JGI IMG/M metagenome (GOLD analysis project Ga0307998, IMG submission 203147) | Marine microbial communities from Davis Island wharf, Antarctic Ocean - #37 | ecosystem: Environmental > Aquatic > Marine > Unclassified | place: Antarctic Ocean: Davis Island wharf... | reverse complement strand
TTATCCTATTCTCATGGATTCAATATAGTTGAAGAGGGGACTAAAATTAGAAAAGATTTAACTGTGATTATGGTAGCGCCAAAATGTCCAGGTTCTGAGGTTAGAGAAGAGTATAAACGTGGTTTTGGTGTTCCTACATTGATAGCAGTTCACCCTGAAAACGATCCTAAAGGTGATGGTTTGGATCAATCCAAAGCCTATGCTTTTGCAACAGGAGGTCATCTTGCAGGAGTTTTAGAATCTTCTTTTGTAGCTGAGGTAAAATCTGACTTAATGGGAGAGCAAACCATACTATGTGGAATACTTCAAACAGGTTCGATTTTGAGTTTTGATAAAATGATTGAAAAAGGAATTGATCCTGGTTATGCTGCAAAACTTATTCAATATGGATGGGAAACTATAACGGAGGCTTTAAAGTATGGTGGAATTACTAATATGATGGATCGTTTATCAAACCCAGCTAAAATCAAAGCTTTTGAATTATCAGAACAGCTCAAAGAGATTCTGTCTCCTTTATTTGAAAAGCATATGGACGATATTATGTCAGGTCACTTTTCAAAAACCATGATGGAAGACTGGGCAAATGATGATAAAAATTTATTATCATGGAGAGCAGATACAGGTGAAACTGCTTTTGAAAAAACTCCAATTACCAAGCAAGATATTTCAGAACAAGAATTTTTTGATAATGGAATTTTAATGGTTGCTTTTGTCCGTGCCGGAGTAGAATTAGCTTATGATACCATGGTAGCTGCAGGAATTAAAGAAGAATCAGCTTATTACGAATCACTTCACGAAACACCACTTATTGCGAACACAATAGCACGCAAAAAATTATTTGAAATGAACCGAATTATTTCAGATACTGCAGAATATGGATGTTATTTGTTTGATCATGCAGCAAAGCCTATGTTAACAAATTTTATGAAGGCAATTAACACTGAAGTTATTGGTGGGGGTCTTGAATTAGTTGATGAGGGTATCGATAATAAGCAACTTATTGACATCAATGAGATCATCCGTTACCATCCTGTTGAAATTATCGGATACGAACTTCGTACTTCAATGACAGACATGAAAAAAATCATTTAATAGATGCTTGAACTTCCTTCTTTAAAGGGAGTGTTAGATGCAGCTATTCGTTTAAAGGATATATGCAACACTTCACCTTTGGAATTAAATAAGCGCTTATCCTCTTTGACAGGGGCTTCTGTTTTTTTAAAGCGAGAAGATTTACAACAAGTGAGATCTTTTAAAATTAGAGGTGCTTTCAATAAAATCGATTCACTTACTCAAAGCGAAAGAAAGAATGGAATAATTTGCGCAAGTGCTGGAAACCACGCTCAAGGATTTGCTTTTGCTTGTAACCAACTTAAAATATATGGGGAGGTATACATGCCTGTTACCTGTTCTCAACAAAAAGTTTCCCGAGTAAAAATGTTTGGAGGTCAATATGTAAAAACCATATTGGAGGGAGATACTTATGATGAATGTCAAAAGATTGCTTTAGAAAATTCTAATCGTAAATTTAAAACTTTTATTCATCCTTTTGACGATTTGAAGGTGATAGAAGGCCAAGCTACTGTAGCTATAGAGATGTTAAACCAAAATGAAAAAGGATTTGATTATGTTATAGTTCCAATAGGTGGAGGTGGATTGATTTCGGGTATTATAACAGTATTTAAAGAGTTTTCTCCAAACACTAAAATAATTGGAGTAGAACCTCAAGGTGCACAATCTATGAAACAATCATTGAAAAAGAGAAAACGTATTTCTCTTGAAGAAATGGATCACTTTGTTGATGGAGCAGCAGTTAGACAAGTTGGAAAATTATCCTTTGAAATTTGTAAATCTTACTTAAAAAAAGTCATTTCTGTTCCCGAAGGAAAAATTTGTCAAGCTATTCTAGATCTATACAATAAGGAAGGGATAGTTGCAGAACCTGCAGGTGCATTATCAATAGCAGCTTTAGATCTTTTAGATTTTGATATAAAAGGAAAAACTGTTGGAATTTTGCTTTGCGGAGGTAATAATGACATCCTTCGCATGCCTGAAATTAAAGAACGCGCTTTATTATACGCCAATCTTAAACATTATTTTTTAATTGATTTTCCTCAGCGATCAGGAGCTCTCAAGCAGTTTGTAACTGAAGTCCTAGGCACTAATGATGATATAACTCATTTTGAGTTTTCAAAAAAAAAATTCAGTAGTATTGCTCCAGCTGTTGTGGGTATAGAGTTGAGTTCTGCTGATGATTTAAAAGATATAATAGATCGAATGAAAATGCATAAATTCAAATTTGAATATCTAAATGAAAAAGAAAAACTTTTTCGATTTTTAATATAAATTAAATAAAAGTTATGACTTCTACTAATAATGAAATTCCAAAAGAATATAAAATCCAACCCTATATTTGTGATCAATATTTGGTTAATGGAAAACTGAAAACATGGGAGGGGAATACAAGTAAAGTTTATTCAGTTATTCAAACTAAGAATAAAGATGGAATTTTAGGGCCTACTCTATTGGGATCCATTCCAGATATGGAGACTGAGAAAGCACTTGAGGCACTCGAAGCAGCTAAGGTAGCTTATAATCGCGGACAAGGTTTATGGCCTACTATGAAGGTTGGTGAGCGTTTAAAGTGCATGGAGACTTTTGTTGAGAAAATGAAAAAACATCGAGAAGAAATAGTTAAGCTTCTTATGTGGGAAATTTGTAAGAATAAAAGTGATTCTTACAAAGAATTTGATCGTACTGTTGATTATATAGTTGACACTATTGAAGCTTATAAAAACATAGATAGAAAAGGAGCAAAGTTTGATAAGCAAGATGGTGTATATGCCCATATTAGAAGAGGTCCACTTGGTGTTGTATTGTGTTTAGGACCTTATAATTATCCCTTAAATGAGACTTTCTGTTTATTAATCCCAGCAATAATTATGGGAAATACAGCAATTTTTAAGCCTGCTAAACACGGTGTATTATTGATTGCACCCCTATTAAAAGCTTTTCAGGAAAGTTTTCCTCCAGGAGTAGTTAATATTTTATTTGGCAGAGGTCGTAAAATTGCAACTCCAATTATGCAAACTGGAATTGTAGATGTTTTGGCTTTAATTGGTCACAGTTCCTCTGCTGTTGCACTTCAAGACCAGCACCCTAATAAAAATAGACTTAGATTAGTCTTAGGACTAGAGGCAAAAAACCCTGGAATAATTTTACCAGATGCTGATTTAGATCTGACAATTAAAGAATGTATATCAGGAACACTTTCTTATAATGGACAAAGATGCACAGCTTTAAAAGTTCTTTATGTTCATGAATCTATTGTGGATGAATTCAATAAACTTTTTTCAAAAGCAGTTGATGATTTAAAATTAGGTAATCCATGGGAAGACACTTTTTTAACACCTCTTCCGGAACCTAACAAACCAAACTATATTCAAGAATTGATTGAAGATGCTAAAGCTCACGGTGCTAAAGTATTGAATAAAAGGGGAGGGGAATTAAGTGTTAATTATTCATTTCCAGCAGTAGTTTATCCAGTTTCTAAAGAAATGAAGCTATATCATGAAGAACAATTCGGACCTGTAATCCCTATTATTTCATACAAAGAAATAGATGAGCCATTAGACGCTATGGCTGCATCAGATTATGGACAACAAGTGAGTTTATTTGGCCGTGATGTCAGAAAAATAGGCCCTCTAATTGATATTTTGGCAAATTTAGTTTGTCGTGTAAATTTAAATTCTGCTTGTCAACGTGGTCCAGATGTCTACCCTTTCACAGGGCGTAAAAATTCAGCAGTGAGCACACTTAGTGTTTATGATGCACTTCGTTCATTTTCAATAAGAACTTTTGTTGCTTCAAAAGATAATTCATACAATAAAGAGATTTTAGAAAGTCTTTTAAATTCTGAAGCTTCTAATTTTGTGTCAACTGAATATTTACTATAATCATTTTAATTAAGTAATTGTCACGATTAATAGGAGATTAATAAATTATAGTTTAATTGTTTTTCACCATATAATAAATCCTTATTCTTCCTTAAATAAAATCCATCCTATTGATTGAAAATGAGTAATAGCAGAAACCTTTGCTTTTGACGTATTAGATGTCGCAAGAGAATATAAAGAAATTGTTATTTTATTTATAGCAAATTATAGTTTTCGATTTTAGAAAATCACAGAAAATGACATTAAGCCATATCACATAATTCTAAGAGGTTATAGAGATCCTTATTTTAGAAATATGATTTTTTATAAATCTAATTATGACATAATACACCTTGTCTATTTTATTCTTTTTAGTAGCGAATAATGAAAAAGTATTTAATCCAAGGGAGTGTTTCGGATGTTTAAAATTTCCGTAAAATAAGTACATTCAAAACATTCAATCATTCAAGTTACTTTAATTAAAAGCAGAGGAAAAAAAATTAATAAGGCTCATAATTTGATTAAAGCACTTTAAAAAAAATTAAAGACCTTTATTTTATAAATACTATTCCTGCCTTTTTAGATGATAATAGAAAACCTAAATCTGGATGGTTCATTAATAATCAATTGTATTTAAATAAATAAGAATATCAATTTTGAAATTATGTTATTAAATCCGATATTAAAAATGTAAGCTAGCTAATTTTTTCAAAGCGTGAAAAAACAAAATCTTGTTTTGTATTAAAAGGAGTAATATGTTCAAATTTTATGCACTCAAGTCCCTTAAAGTCTTTTTCGAAGTTTTTAGACAAATTTAGACAGCTGTATTGTGTAATTGTCAATCCACTACATTTCTTCGGCCCAGAATTTGAAAATGCACCTATGACCATGAAATGTGATACACTATTTGAAACTAATTGATTATATTTTTCAATTTCTTTCTTATGAGTCAAAAAATGAAATGAAGCACGATCATGCCATAAAACATATTTTTTTTTGGGTATAAAGTTAATAATATCGCTTACTATCCAAGTAACTCCTTTAGCTCGAGCTCCCAAGCGTGACTGTGCTTTTGAAATTGCTTTTTCTGAAATATCTAATAAAGTGATATCATGGTATCCTTCTTCTAATAGTGCATCAACCAAAAGACTATCTCCTCCTCCAACATCAATTATCGAATCTGATTTATCTAATTTAAAAGTAGAAATTAAATCCATCGAAGTTTTAGGGTATTTTTCAGTCCAGCTTACTTCTTCAGGACTTTTATTATTGAAAACGGTTTCCCAATGTTGCTTTCTTTTTTTCATAGATTAAAGATTTAACCAATAGTTTATTTTAAATGTAATATTCCATCCTGAGGATAGATTAGGTATTTTTACCTCGTTAGAATTAAAAACTAAGAAAATATCAGAAGCTGGCTTATATCGCCATTGAAATCTGGAATTAAAATTCCAAATACCTAATTGTTCATTGTATTGAAATAGATTAGAAAAGAAAATTTTATTAGTTAATGTTAAATTTGCTTTTAATCCCAATAGCCAAAAAGAATTTGAGCCCCAAGGGTCTGGTAATTCAATATCATTAAAACTAACTACTGAACTCAATTCTAAGATAGGCTGAAATCTGTAACCAAATTCACCAAGAAAAGCACTTCTTTTACCATTTTTATAAAATCCTCCAGTTAATGCTTCTATAGAATAGGTGAAACGATTTTGAGGTTTAGCATTATAAGAAATATTCCAGCTAGCCCATTGGTGTTGTGTTCCTGCTTTGAGTTTTGCAATATTGGTTCTTAATGGATCAAAATCAGATAATAACTCAATATATTGTTTTATTATCCCAATGGATAATTTGCTCCTATTTTTAAAATTAAAAATATATATAAATTTATCGACTTGATCTTTTTTGTCAAATTTAGTATCAAAATAGTAGATCCGCTCAATATTCAGTCCGTGTGACAAAAGAGGAATATCTTTTTTTGTGTAAACAAGATGACCTCCTGTTGTTTCAATTTTGAAATAGTTGTTTCTTGGAATAAACCCAACATCTGCAGAATAATCCTTAGAAATATACTCTTGTTGAATTCTCCAATTCCACCTCGTGGACTGATAACCTATGTGTGAAGCAAAAACGACTCCTTGATTTTCTTTTTTTTGTCTAAAAGACTGCAAGTATAAAATTTTTCCATTCCATATATTATCAGCAGAAAAATAATTGTATTCAATTCCTACATTTCTATTAAAGATAATTGTATTATTCTCTGAACTTTTTAAAGATTGCTTATTTACGAAAATAGCACTAATGTTTGAACGGTCTAGCACCTTCCTTTGGAGGGTCAATACCCCAAAATTGTTTGCATCTAATCCTTGTTTTTCGTCACTTTGAGTTTGAACATCCATGAGTCCTAGACGCCATTTTTCATCAATATTTCCGCTTAACCGAATTCCTCCAACGATCGGAGCTCCTAATCCAATTCTTCTTGAGAAAAAAGGACGTACTTTCTTATATCCAAAATTTGAGAAAAGATCTACATTTTCAAGAAAAAATTGACGTTTTTCGGGATAAAAAAGTTCAAATCGGTCTAGATTAGTTACCTGTTGATCAATTTCTGCTTGGGAAAAATCAGGATTTACAGTTACATCTAGGTTTAGTGCAGACGTTAGATTATATTTTAAGTCTCCTCCAATTTTAAAAGAGTTTTTCGGGTTTCCTGAGTTTTGTTGGTTAGCTACATTAGAAGTGTAGGGGATTATAGATATGTTACTTCTTTGCTTGGGAAGCGGATCATTCCAAATAAGTCTTCCTGCATAGGCTAAAGAAACGGAAGGAAACTGACGTGGAACAGGAGCCCAACTTGATTTTTCACTTGCTTTTAAATCCAAACGACTGAAATTTATACCCCACTCATTAATGTTTTCATTATACCGAATTGATTTAAATGGAATTGCAATTTCACAGATCCATTTTTCTTCATCAAATTTAACTTCAGAATACCATTTGGTATCCCAGTTTAAATCCACATTTCTACCATTATACATTGTACCGTCCCATTGTGCACCGTAGGCATTTAATCCAAAAGCAAAACCTGTGCTTTGGTTATTGAACGGATCAATAGCAACAATAAAATTATCATTTTTACCAAAAGAAAAATCTCGTTTTAGGGATTCTACAATATATTTTCCCTTAACGGAATTGTTGTAAAAGATTATTGCGATATAAATAAATTCTTTATCGAAAGTCATTCTAGCTTCTGAAAATTGAGTTGATTTTCCAGTATCAACAGGAGTAATCATAAAAAAATCCTTTGCAACGTTGACATTTTTCCAGATAATTTCGTTTAAAACTCCGTCAATTATAATGTTTTCTGATGTCTTTTTAATTTGAAGTCTATAATTTTGTGCATTAATTTGCGCATTGATTTTTTTTGTTACCAAGCAATAAAATATAATTAAAATTGGATATGAATATCGCATTTGTCTCTCAAGATTATTAGTCTAAATATATTATTAAAAAAATCAGATGTTTTTAATAATAAAAGAATCCCATTTTTTCACAAAGCTATTCCATTGGTATTTTTTTTTATTTTTTAATATATTTTTTTGAAATTTACTTAGGTTTTCGTCTTTTAAAAGATTTGATAAATTTTGGGCTATTAGTTTTGTTTTTATTCCAGTACATATACCTGTTTTATCTTTTATAACAGGTGTTCTCAATCCATCAATATCTGAAACTAGTAATGGTTTTTCATAAAAATAGGATAGTGGGGTCACCCCACTTTGTGTAGCGGAATGATAAGTTTGTGCAACACAATCAGCTGCAGAAAAAAGAAGTTGAGTTTTTTCGATTGATTGAAATGTAAAATCAAATCGTACCCTATTATTAAGATTAAGTTTATTAACTAAATCAGTATATTTTTTTGAATTTTCATAACATTCACCTGCAATATATAAACTAAAATTTTTATTTAATAATGCTTCTTCCGCAAATGATTTTATTAATAACTCAACTCCTTTATATTTTCTTATAAGTCCATAGAATAAAACAATTTTTTTTTCTTGATCCCATTTAAGTTTATTTCTTGCTGTTTTTTGTGGAATTAGTTTAGGGAGGTTTTCTGGAATTGGATGAAATCCAGACCAAATTGGTTTTAAAAATTCTTTTTTGAGTTGATTTGCTACATTTTCTGATAAAGTAGTAAATAAATCAATTTTTTCTCCAAAAAAGCGATTTAAATAGGTGTCCCAGATACTTTTTTCATGAGGTTTCCAATTATCTACTAAAGCAATTTTTTTAATATCTGTGTCTATATGTTTTGCAATATTTCCATATGCTGGTGCTAAAAAAGGGGTATAGTATCTGAATACAACTTGTTTTGGTTTTATAGAATTAATTTTTTTTGCAATTTTTCTCCAATTTAATGGATTGAATGCATGGATCTGAGGGAGAATATTTAGATTCGGCGATATTTTATCAATTGTTAATTGACTTTTACCAGGAAAAATAAATTTTGGATAGAGCTTGGTAAAAGTAAAGATTTTAACTTTTTTACCTTCTTTTTGAAGTGCTTTTGCAAATTGATGCTGTGTGTCTGAAATTCCTCCTCTAAATGGGTATGCAGGACCGATAATGATATAATCCAATGTATTTTGGGTCATTCAATCAAGAGCTAAATTCCTATTTAGACCTTTTGAATTAGTCCATATTCCGATACCAATACTCACTGCGAAATAAAATAAGAAATAACCATAAGCGATTATGTGTTTTTCTATTAAAAAATAATTTAAAGGAATCACTAAATAGATTAAACCAACGATACCAAAAAATATTCCAAAATTGGGCGCCCACCTGTAGAAGTCCATTAAGGCTGTAAATCCAAATATAGAGAGCATCAAAATAAACCCAAAACTTAATTGAAAATTCATTTCTAAAGAACTAAAATTTGACAGTAAAAATACAAGCATTATGTTCTGAGAAATAAAATGAAAAATAGCTATTAATTTCCATGGTTTTGGATAATAGGGTTCATATTTTTCTTTTGGATTCATGCTTCTAATTAATACAGGGAATTTATCTTTCACGTCTTCTGGACGCCATCCAGTAGGCATGAACCAAATTTTAAGTTTATCGGTCCATTTTTGTGCATACCATGCATCTTGCATTAACATCCATAAATGTTGGAAATTTATCCAAATGGGATTCCAACTTTGAGATGGTTTTATTGTTCCGTAAACAGGTGGTTCTTCGTCTAATTCTTCTTGAAAAGTTCCAAATATACGATCCCATATACAGAATATTGCAGATAGATTTTTGTCAATATAAACTTGATTTATAGCATGGTGAACACGATGTTGAGAAGGGGTGACCAAAATGTATTCCAAAGCCCCTAACTTTCCAATATGACGTGTATGATACCAGAATTGTCCAAATAGATGTAAAGGCGAAAGTATAATAATGATTTCATAGGGAATACCTAATATAGCTGCGGGAATTAAAAATAATGCACCAAAACCAACAAGATTTGAAATACTCTGTCTCAAGGCGCATGCTAAATTAAATTCTTCACTACTGTGATGGATAATATGTTGATTCCAAAAGACATTTACTTTATGATTGAGTCGATGTATCCAATATGAAGCAAAGTCAATACAAATAAAAGCAATTACATAAAGACTTAAATTATCCTCTAATTCAAACAGCGCAATTTTTTTAAGTATAAAAGGATAGGTGATAAGTATAATTGCAAGACCTAAAGTGTCTTTTAGGATATTCGTCATACCTGAACTTAGGCTAGCGATGGTATCCATAAATGTATAGGTTTGCTTTTTAGTAAAATGACCATAAAGAATTTCAACAACCACAAGAATGAAAAAACCAGGAATGGCCCATAACAAAATTGATGCATACTTATCCATAATGAATATTTATTCAATAAATATAAGTAATTAAGAGCTTATTACCCAACTTCCTTCTTTAATCAGTGGCTCGGCTTGTTTAAATTTAACTGATTTAGTTTCTCCAGTTGCAATATTTTTAATAGTTACTTTTTCATTTCTACCAATTTTTGGTTGCTCACGTATAATTGTTTCAATTGCTCTTTGAGAGGTTTGACTCGCTCCTGAACCAACTTCTCTATTGCGTTGTGCTATTTCTTCAGTATTAAGCACGTCATCCTTAGATGTATTAAAATCTTGTTTTGATTTCAAGTGTTTGGCTTCCTGGATGCTAGAAGAATTTTGATTTGGTAAGCCTCCTTTAATAAGGAAAGATAGAACTTCCTTATTTAGTTCGTTTAACATAATTTTGAATAATTCAAACGCTTCAAACTTATAAATAAGTAATGGGTCTTTTTGTTCATGAACAGCCAACTGAACCGATTGTTTGAGTTCATCCATTTTACCTAAGTGTACTTTCCATGCATCATCAATGAGAGCTAAAGTTATATTGCGTTCAAAGTCTTCTATTAGGGATTCTCCATGGGAATCATATGCATCCTTAAGGTTAGTTACTACATTAAGTGATTTAACACCGTCAGTAAAAGGAACGACAATACGCTCAAAAGTGTTTCCTGGACGTTCATAGACTTCCTTAATGACAGGAAAAGCTAATTGGGCATTTAGAGTTGTTTTTCCATTATAGTGATTTAATAATGAATTATAAATACGATTGATCAAATCACTTTTAGATTGTTCAAGAAACTCTTCTTCTGAAACAGGAGAAGTCATTGAAAAGTTACTGATTATTTCAAATTCAAAATTTTTAAAATCATTTTTATTTTCTGCAACGAGTTCCTCACAATTGTCATACAACATGTTAAGAACATCCAGTTTGAGTCTTGAGCCTTCTAATGCATGTTTTCTGCGTTTGTAAATCACTTCACGTTGAGCACTCATTACATCGTCATATTCCAAAAGACGCTTACGAATCCCAAAGTTATTTTCTTCAACTTTTTTTTGAGCTCTTTCAATGGATTTTGTCATCATTGAGTGTTGAATGACTTCACCTTCTTCTAGACCCATTCGATCCATAACTTTTGCAACACGTTCTGAACCAAAAAGACGCATTAAGTTATCTTCTAATGATACGTAAAATTGTGAGCTTCCAGGGTCTCCTTGTCGACCAGAACGGCCACGAAGCTGTCTGTCTACACGACGAGAATCATGACGCTCTGTTCCTATAATAGCAAGTCCACCACAATCTTTAACTTTTTGTAAAAGTTTAATATCTGTACCCCTTCCAGCCATGTTAGTCGCTATAGTCACTATTCCAGAGTTTCCAGCTTCCTCTACGATATCAGCTTCTTTTTTATGCATTTTTGCATTCAAGACATTATGGATTACTTTTCGAATATTAAGCATTTTACTTAATAGTTCTGAAATTTCTACTGAAGTAGTTCCAATTAAAACAGGCCTTCCTGATAGAGATAGCTCGGTTACTTTTTCAATAACGGCATTATATTTTTCTCTCTTAGTTTTATAAATTAGATCATCGTCATCTTTTCTTACTAATGGACGATTTGTTGGGATTTCAATAACATCTAATTTATAGATTTCCCAGAACTCTCCTGCCTCAGTAATTGCAGTACCTGTCATGCCAGATAGTTTATGGTACATTCTAAAATAATTTTGTAAAGTGATTGTAGCATAGGTTTGTGTAGCTGCCTCAATTTTAACATTTTCTTTAGCTTCAATCGCCTGATGGAGACCATCAGAGTATCTTCGACCCTCCATGATTCGACCTGTTTGTTCATCAACAATTTTCACCTTATTATCCATTAATACGTACTCTATATCTTTTTCAAAAAGAGTATAGGCCTTTAGTAATTGGTTCATGCTGTGAATACGTTCACTTTTGATATCAAAATCCTTAAAAAGAACTTCCTTCTTAAAGGTTTCTTTTTTCACCTCTAACCCTAGGGCTTCAATTTTAGCGATTTCACCACCAATATCTGGTAAAATAAAAAAGTTTTTATCATCATTATCTTGAGATAGTTCCTCAATTCCTTTTTCGGTTAAATCAATTTGATTGTTTTTTTCGTCAATTACAAACAATAGCGCTTCATCCACCTTATGCATTTCCCTATTGTTATCTTGCATGTGGTGATTTTCTGTTTTTTGCAACAATTGCTTTACTCCTTCTTCACTAAGAAACTTAATTAAAGCTTTATTTTTAGGTAATCCTCTATAAACACGTAAAAGTAATATACCACCTTCGTTAGTGTCTCCTGCCTTAATTTTTAATTTAGCTTCAGCCAATACATTATTTAGAAAACTACGTTGATTAGAAACTAGGTTACCGATTTTAGATTTGAGTATGTCAAATTCATGTCTGTCCCCCTCTGGAGTTGGACCTGAAATAATCAGAGGAGTTCGAGCATCGTCTATTAAAACAGAGTCGACCTCATCTACTATAGCATAATTATGTTTTCGTTGAACTAGATCCTCTGCAGTATGAGCCATATTATCTCTTAAATAATCAAAACCAAATTCATTATTGGTTCCATAGGTGATATCAGCTTTATATGCTTTTTTTCGTTCTGGACTATTAGGCTTATAGTAATCAACACAATCAATACTTAATCCATGAAATTCAAATATAGGGGCCATCCAAGCACTATCCCTCTTAGCCAGGTATTCATTAACGGTTACAAGGTGAACGCCTTTTCCTGTTAAAGCATTAAGATACATAGGCAGAGTGGCGACTAGTGTTTTACCTTCCCCTGTTTGCATTTCTGAAATCTTACCTTGGTGCATCGCTATTCCCCCGATAAGTTGAACATCATAATGAATCATATCCCAAATTATGGGTTTACCTGCAGCATCCCATGAATTTTGCCATATAGACTTATTACCTTTTAATTTAACGTAATCTTTATTTTGAGACAACTCTCTATCATAAGATGAAGCAGTAACTTCAATTGAGTTATTTTCTTTAAAACGCCTAGCTGTTTCTTTGACAACTGCGAAAGCTTCAGGAAGGAGTTTGTTTAATATATCTTCTGAGGCTTTGTCAGCGTCATTACTTAAAGTATCAATTTTTTGATAAATCTCTTCTTTAATATCTATGTCTGAATTATTTTCAACTTCTTTTTGTAGTTTCTCAATTTCTTGAATAAATCCCTTTTTACCCTCTTCTAATTGTTTTTTAAAGTATAATGTTTTTTGTCTTAAAGCATCATTAGAGAGTGATTCAAATTTTTCTCGATATATATTTATCTCTCTAACCAAAGGGGTTATGGTGCTTAAGTCTTTTTTGGTTTTATCTCCAATAAAAGTTTTTAATATTTTGTTTAATATGCTCATAAACTTTAACCGCTATATTGTTTTATAAAATTCAAAAGTAAATAAAAAAAAAGCCTCTGAAAGAGACTTTTTAAATTCGTTAATGAAAACATTAATATTCATCTTCATTCCAAAGATAATCTTCTTCAGTTGGAAAGTCTGGCCAAATTTCATCAATAGATTCATAAATATCTTCTTCATCCTCCATTGACTGCAAATTTTCAACTACTTCAAGAGGAGCTCCAGTTCGAATTGAAAAGTCAATCAACTCATCTTTAGTTGCCGGCCAGGGTGCGTCGCTTAAATAAGATGCAAGTTCTAAAGTCCAATACATAATCTTTTTTTTTGCAAAAATAAATTTTTATAGAAAGTAAACAACTTTTTTAACCATTAATTACCATTCCATTTTATTTCTTCAACTTTTAAATATGATGCAAAAGTCCTTGAAAGTGTGAAAAAATAGTCAGAGAGACGATTCATATAAGCAATTAAAATATTAGAAACAGGTAATTCAGAGTTTAGTTCGGTAACAAATCTTTCAGCTCTTCTACAAACACATCGAGCTAAGTGAGCGTAGGAAATTAAAATATGTCCTCCAGGTATGATAAAATTCTTCAATTCAGGTAGCTCTTCAGTTAATAAATCGATTTCATTTTCTAAAAAATTCACAGCTTCAGTCTTTATAGGTGTTAGACTTTTCGGAAAACTACTTTCGGATTCTATAGCTAATTGTGCAGCAACTGTCATCAATTGCTTTTGGATCTCAAGTAGAGTTTTCTTAATGGAATAGGTGTCGGTAGTGTCTTTTATCAAACCAATCCATGCAATCAGTTCGTCAACAGTTCCATAAGCTTTAATACGAGTATCGTGTTTGGGGACTCTTTTACCTGATGTAAGACTCGTTACTCCACTATCACCTGTTTTTGTGTAAACTTTATTTTTCTTCATAATCGCATTTGATAAAATTGTAAATATTTTATAATTTACAAATGTATTGATTTGTGCGAAAATGAAATTCTAAAATAATCAAATCTCTTTTTTAATTTTTAATCTACCGCTTATAGCAAGGAGAAAATATAAAAGAGCAATTAATATCGCCCATCGAGCTATTATATCTCCATATTTTACGTAAAAAGTTATTGTGTTTCGAGGAGCTATATTTCCATTAAGAACAGATTTTGTATTATATGCTGTTTTTTCAAGTATTTCACCCTTAGCATTTATTAAACACGAAATTCCCGTATTAGCACTTCGAGCTATATCACGTCTAGTTTCGATAGCTCGTAAACGAGTGTAGCTTAATAGCTGTCTGTGGCCTGGTGTTTCTCCCCACCATGAGTCATTGGTTATTACGGCTAAAAAAGTTGCACCTTCTTTAACATAGCCTGTAACATATTCACCAAAAATAGATTCCCAGCATATAACTGGTCCGGCTTTTTCATTAATCCTAGGATGAATAAATACTGATCTTTTTTTTTGAATAATTCGACTTGCAACTGTACCTCCAAAATCAATTAAAATATCACCTATTAAAGGTTTTAAAATTGATTTAAAGGGCATGTTTTCAACACCAGCCACCAATTTTGACTTATGATAATATTCTGGGATTTCATTGAAATATTCACTCACAGCACTGTTATAATATTCAACCCAAAGACCTTTTCTAGCTAAATTGGCAGTTAACGATGGTGCTTTTGATTGAACAAAAAGATCATAGTATTGAATTCCGGTGATAAGTTGTGTATTTGGAAACTCAGACAATTCTTTTTGAATTCCTTGATGAAGTTTAGTTTCAGTATATGACTTCAATTCTTCTCCAAGACCATCTGCAAAATAGGTTTCAGGGGCTAATATGTAGTCTGTTTTAGATGTAATATGTGGTTTTAGTTGATTAAATAATTTTATTAAAAAGGTAGAATTTGTCAGTTCATATTTTGTCTTGTAAGGATCAATATTAGGTTGAACTAAAGTCACCGTAATTGTTTTTTGTTTGTCTGGGACTCTTTGGTAAAGTAAAAGTGAAAAGCATATTGGCAATGCTATGGCTAGTAAGGGATAAGTAGTCTTTCGAATAAGTAGTTTAACATCTGAAGAGGTATTATGTTTTTTAATGATTGAATATAACCAAACATTTATGGTTAGCACCCATAGAGATCCTCCAAAAACTCCAGTATATTCGTACCATTGGATCCAATAAATTTTTTCAGAAAAAACATTTCCAAAATTTAGCCATGTCATGGAAATATCCCAATAAAGATGAAATTTTTCAAAAGCAAGCCATAATGCAATTAGAAAAACATATGAACTTCGTTGATATAATCTTCCTTTTGTCCAGTGAAAAAGACTAAAAATTAAAGTATAAAGAAGACTATTGGTCAGATTTACAAATAACATTCCGAACACTGATGAGTTGATCAACCACCAAGTGGTAATCAAATTCCAAATTAAAAAAGTTAAATAACTGTATGCAAAAACTCGAACTCCCTTTCTTTTGCACTTATCTCTTACTATGTCTTCCTCTAAATAAAGAAGAGGTATTAATGCAACAAAAATCATCAATGTTAAACCTTGGGTTGGCCATGCCAGTCCGAGAGCAAGACCTGAGCCAATAGAAAGCGATAAATGAAGTAGATTTTTAGACATTTTCTACAAATTTAAATTTTTTTGAAGCTAAATCAATTACTATATTGCAAAATAATACAATTTTTGTTTGTGAATTATATCAAAAAAAACATTCCCAATTTTTTTACTTCTTTAAACTTTTTGTGTGGATGTTTTGCTACCTATTTGGCTTTTAAAAATTTGTTTGAAGCTGCTTTTTTTATGGTTTTTTTAGGAACTTTTTTTGATTTGTTTGATGGCTTTTTCGCCCGTTTATTTAAAGCAGAGAGTAGTTTTGGATTGCAATTTGATTCAATGGCAGATTTAATTACAAGTGGACTAGTTCCGGGTGTAGTGATGTATAAAATGTTTTTAGAAATAGGTATTCGTGAGATTGATTTCTCTTTTATATTTCTTCAAAATAATTTTGTTTTTTCTGCAGCTCCATTTGGGTTAGTTGGATTTTTAATTTCCTTAGGAGCAGCTATAAGACTATCTAATTTTAATATAGATAACCAACAGCGCTATGAATTCAAAGGTCTTCCCGCACCTGCAAATGCACTGTTTATTGTTTCTTTACCATTACTACTTGAACATCCTTTTTTTACTTTTTTAAAACCTTTTTTAGCAACTTATCCCACCCTACTTTTTATTACATTGTTTTCTGCTGTTTTAATGAATGTGAAGTTACCTTTATTTTCATTTAAAATACAATCATTTTCATTCTCAAAGTATAGTTATCAGCTGATTTTATTAGCTTTAGCTTTTCCTACTTTTTATTTTTTACAATGGGTAGCAGTTCCTATTATGATCCTTTTATATCTATTTTTAAATGTTATAAAAAATAGTTTCAATTAATTATTAGAGGGTAATATTTAATCTGCTCTTAGGTAAAATAATGTTTAAAAAAAACCAGACTTTTAACAACTATTCTATTAATGAACTCTTAATTTCTAAAATAAAAGTTTCTTTTTTCTAAGTTCAAAGTTTTGTCCAAGATATACTTTGCGAACCATTTCGTCAGCTGCTAATTCTTCAGGTGCACCAGCTTTTAAAATACTTCCTTCAAACATAAGATATGTCTTATCGGTTATGGCTAATGTCTCTTGAACATTATGATCTGTGATGAGAATTCCTATGTTTTTCTTTTTTAGATGAGCAATAATTCGTTGAATGTCTTCAACGGCTACAGGGTCTACACCTGCAAACGGCTCATCTAGAAGAACGAATTTTGGATCTGTAGCTAATGCTCTTGCAATTTCAGTTCGTCGTCGTTCTCCACCAGAAAGCAAATCCCCTCTATTTTTTCTAATGTGAGCTAATCCAAATTCTTCTATGAGTAATTCCATTTTCTCTTTTTGAGCAGCTTTGTTTAAGTCGGTCATTTGAAGAACGCTTAGAATATTGTCTTCAACACTCAATTTTCTAAACACAGATGCTTCTTGTGCAAGATAACCAATGCCTTGTTGTGCCCTTCGATACATGGGAAATTTAGTAATATCTTGATTATCTAAATAGATATTTCCATTATTGGGTTTTATTAAACCGACTATCATATAGAATGAAGTAGTTTTACCTGCTCCATTTGGCCCTAGCAATCCAACAATTTCCCCTTGAGAGACTTCCAAAGAAATTTCTTTAACGACTTTACGTCCTTTGTATGCTTTTTCTATTTTTTCGGCTCTGAGTTGCATATTTATTTATATATGTGTTTTTTACAATTCACAGGCTGTTTCTTAATTAAGAAATCATAATATTTTCTTTGTTCAATTTAGTAATTCCAAGAGTTTCTATTATTGTATTTTTCATTTTTTTTATTTAAAACAGTTTTGAAAATGAAACTCAATATAATCTTCTAAATAATTTAAGCAGATCATAAAAGATCAAACAGTTATTTCAATTAATCCTTAAATTCTTAGAGGTAAGATTATTATCAAGCTGACTCATTTTACTTAGATAATGATTGAATTCATTAATAGGATTAAACATTTTGCATAGCTTTATCTTGGTTTCGAATTACAATGCGCGAAATCAGGATACTCACTTCATATAAAATTAGTATTGGAATACTAACTATTATTTGACTTGCAATATCTGGTGGAGTTATAATAGCTGACAGACTTAGGACTACTACTAACGATATTTTTCTATTTTTCTTTAGAAAGTCAGGAGTTACAACACCAATTCGTGTCAAAAAGTAAATAATTATAGGTAATTCAAAAATTATTCCTGAAGCTAAAACAGAAGCCCTAAGTAATCCAATATAGCTACTTAAGTCAAAATCATTAAATATTTCGCTACTAACTGAGTAGTTGCCTAAAAAATTAATAGATAGTGGGGTTACAATATAATAGCCAAATAGCACTCCTACGAAAAACAAAAGAGACGCAATAAAAATAAATCCTTGTGCATTTTTTCTTTCTTTTTCATAGAGTCCAGGACTTATAAACTTCCAAAATTCAAAAATAATATATGGGAAAGAAACTATAAATCCAGCTAGTACTGAGGTCCAAAGATGCGCTGAAAATTGACCAGCCATTGTTCTGCTTTGGATTCTAAAAGGTAATTCTTCTATGCAAAAACTACTTCCTTGTCCTAAATTTTGTGATAATGAACAAAACCATCTATATGTTATAAAGTTTTTGTTTTTAGGTCCAAACAAAAGAACATCAAAAATAAAATCTTTAAAAACAAAAGCAATTGTAGCTACAATAATTATCGCTATTACTGAACGAATTAAGTGCCATCTTAATTCCTCTAAATGATCTAAAAATGACATTTCTTCCTTAGGAGGTACTGTACTCATTGAATTAAATGCTTTAAAACTTTAAAACAAAAATATCAAAAACAAACCGGTTTAAGCGAAGAAATAATATTTAAGTTACTTTTTTAATAATATACTATTTTACTTTATCGGATGCTTGTGTTGGTTAAGAAAAATAGGTATATTAGGTTTGTAATATTTATAAATTTTAATCACCCTCAAATCTTAATGGATTCTGATATATTGAAACAGGAATTAAAAAAATACTTTGGATTTTCGTCTTTTAAAGGATTACAAGAAAGTGTTATTAAAAATGTCCTAAATCATAAAGATAGTTTTGTTATAATGCCAACCGGAGGAGGAAAATCGCTCTGCTATCAGCTTCCAGCTTTGATGCAAGAAGGTACATCCATAGTTGTTTCTCCTTTAATAGCTTTGATGAAAAATCAAGTAGATGCTATTCGTGGAATCTCTTCTGTAAACGGAATTGCTCATGTATTAAATTCCTCTTTAAATAAAACAGAGATTACTCAAGTTAAAAATGATATTGTTAACGGAGTTACTAAATTACTGTATGTTGCACCTGAGTCTTTATCAAAAAAAGAAACAATTGAATTTTTCAAGACTGTTAAAATTTCATTTTTAGCAATAGATGAAGCGCATTGTATTTCAGAATGGGGGCATGATTTTAGACCTGAATATAGAAATATACGACATATTCTTGAGCAATTTGAACAAAATATACCCATTATTGCACTAACTGCAACTGCTACTCCAAAAGTTCAGGAAGATATTATAAAAAATCTTCGTATCACTGGTGCTAAGCTTTACAAGGCCTCTTTTAATCGTCCAAATTTATATTATGAAGTTAGACCTAAAACAAGTAAAGTAGATTCAGATATTATTAGATTTATAAAACAAAATTCAGGTAAATCGGGGATTGTTTATTGTCTTTCTCGAAAGCGAGTAGAGGAACTTGCAAAAACACTTCAGGTTAATGGTATTAATGCCTTGCCCTACCATGCAGGCTTAGACCCCAAGTCTAGGGTTAATAATCAAGACCGTTTTCTTAATGATGATTGTGATATAATTGTTGCAACTATTGCATTTGGAATGGGAATTGACAAACCTGATGTGCGTTTTGTTATTCATCATGATATACCTAAAAGCATTGAAAGTTATTATCAAGAAACAGGTCGAGCTGGTCGCGATGGAGGTGAAGGTCATTGTTTGGCTTTTTATGCATATAAGGATATTGAGAAGCTTGAAAAATTCACATCAGGAAAACCATTAGCCGAACAGGAAATCGGATTGGCCTTGTTAGCAGATATTGTTGCTTATGCTGAAACATCGATTTCTAGAAGAAAGTATATACTTCATTATTTTGGGGAGGAATTTGATAATTCTACTGGAGATGGTGGTGAAATGGATGATAATATGCGTTATCCTAAAAAACAATTTGAATCCCAGAAAGAATTAATAATACTTTTAGATGCCATTTTTGAAACGAAAGAAAAATATAAATCAAAGGATATTGTTAAAACCCTCATAGGAGAAAAAAATGCTCTTATAAAATCTCACAAAACAGACAAATTAGTTGTTTTTAGCAAAGGAAAACACAAAGACACTTTTTTTTGGATGGCATTAATTAGACAAGCTTTAGTATCTGGATTATTAAATAAAGAAATTGAAAATTATGGTTTAATTCGTGTCACATCAAAAGGCAAAGATTTCATAAGGCATCCGAAAAGTTTCATGATGACTGAAGATCATAAATATGAAGAACTTGAGGCTGTTAATGTTGTACAAGGTAAATTTCAAGGAGTAATTGACGAAGTATTAATGAAACTCCTAGTTAGTCTTAGAAAAGAAGTTGCATTAGCCAATCAAGTTCCTCCTTATGCAGTTTTCCAAGAATATTCGTTAGATGACATGTGTTTTAAATATCCTTTGTTCCAAGACGAATTAGTTAATATAAACGGTGTTGGTGAAGGTAAGGCTAATCGATATGGAAAAAATTTTTTAGAATTAATTAATAACTATGTTAACGAAAATCAAATAATTAGACCTAATGATTTGGTTGTGAAGAGTACAGGAATAAATTCTTCATTAAAACTATATTTAATTCAAAATATTGATCGTAAACTACCTTTGGAAGATATTGCTTCGGCAAAGGGAATGAAAATGGATAAACTGATTAATGAAATGGAAACTATTGTTTATTCAGGAACCAAACTAGACATTGACTATTGTTTTGAAGATCTTTTTGATGAAGATCAAATTGAAGAACTTTATGATTATTTCATTGAATCTGAATCAGATTCTATAAAAAAAGCTCTTGAAGAATTTGACGGTGATTATGAAGAAGAAGATCTTCGGTTATATCGTATTAAGTTCATGAGTGAGATAGCTAACTAAGCTTTTTTAAATTACCCTTTAAGGATTGTCAAGGATTCTTATATTTGCAACTTAATTTATTTATCATGGAAGGTATTATTGCAAATTTTGAAACATCTAAAGGTTCAATTCTTATAGAACTCAGTTATGACAAAACTCCAGGAACTGTTGGAAATTTCGTAAGTCTAGCCGAGGGCTCACAAAAAAATAATCAAAAAAAGGATGGGGAACCATATTATGATGGTTTAAAATTTCATCGAGTTATAGAAAATTTTATGATTCAAGGAGGCTGCCCCAAAGGAACAGGTGCTGGAGGACCAGGATATCAATTTGATGACGAGTTTCATTCAGAATTAAAACACAATAAAGCTGGAACACTTTCAATGGCAAACTCAGGTCCTGCAACAAATGGCAGTCAGTTTTTTATAACGCACGGCCCAACCGATTGGCTAGACGGAAAACACACTGTTTTTGGATATGTTGTGGAGGGTCAGGAAATTGTAAATGCAATTTCTCAAGAAGATTCTATATTATCTTTAATTATTGAGCGTCATGGTAATTCTGCTAAAAACTGGGATGCTAAAAAAGCTTTTGAAAATTTTAATTCTAGAGATGAAGTTCTTAAAGAAGAATCTCAAGAAGAACAAAAAGAAACAATAGCTTCTTTAACTAAAGGAATGCAGAAAACAGAAAGTGGTTTGTTTTATGAAATCACTAAAGAAGGAGCAGGAGATCACCCAGCTAAAGGGGCCCAAGTTTCTGTTCATTATAAAGGCACTTTGTTAGATGGTACAACTTTTGACTCATCATATGAGCGAGATCAACCTTTTGACTTTGCTGTAGGAGTTGGACAAGTTATTCCTGGCTGGGATGAAGGAATTTTATTGCTTAATAAAGGAGCTGCTGCTCGATTTGTTATTCCTAGTAATTTGGCCTACGGATTAAAAGGTGCAGGAGGAGTTATTCCTCCAGATGCAATTTTAATTTTTGAAGTGGAATTGATTGATTTTTAAGATAACTCATCTGGACTATTTCCTTCAAGCCATTTTATGTTGCAACCTATACTAGGGTATTGAATTGTTTTTATAGCTTTATTTTTAAGCATTAAATCACAAGCGATAAGTAAATCATCTCCAGTTATTTGGATACCATTTCCAGGTCGAGAGGCATCATATCTTCCTCTGTATGATAATTCAAGTTTAGAATTAAAAAGAAAAAAATCTGGTGTACAAGCTGCCCGATATACGTGAGCTATTTCCTGTGTTTCATCGAAAAAATATGGGAATGCAAACTTTTTATTTAATGCCATTTTTTTCATTCCTTCTATTCCATCTTGAGGATGAGTAATTATGTTATTACTAGAAATAGCAATTGTATTTATTTCTTTTTTGTAAAATATTTTTGAAGTTTCTACTAATGAGTCTAATAGATGCAAAACAAAAGGACAATGGTTACAAATAAAAACAATTAATGTACCTTTTTTTCCTTTATACGCTTCTAACTTTTCAACTTTTCCATTGATAACATTTAATAGCGAAAATCTAGGAGCATTTGTTTTAAGGGGGAGCATATAGGATTCTGTGAGAGCCATAAAAGTATTTTCTGATTCAGTTTTAAAAGTAGTATTTTTGATCTTATCAAAAAAGCGACATGATTGATTATTTAACTTTTGAAAAAATAGATTTACGTGTAGGTACAATTCTTTCCGCAAAACCTTTTCCGGAGGCAAAAAAACCAGCCTATCAATTGGAAATAGACTTTGGTCCTCTAGGAGTATTTCATTCTTCAGCTCAAATCACCAGAAGATATAAGTTAAATGAATTAAAAAATCGACAAGTTATCGCAGTTGTAAATATAGGAATACGTAAAGTTGCTAATTTTGAAAGCCAATGTTTGGTTCTTGGCGCTAAAGAAGGAGATAGTGTAATTCTATTAGCTCCTGAATCCAAATTACCCAATGGGCAACAAATACTTTAACTACATTTTATCAGAAAGATAAATAGCATTAGTTAGAATTCTGTTGGTGCCATACCAAAATGCTCTAAAATTAGTATTGTCAGTCAAAGCAATAACAGTTCCTTTTCCAAGGCTATTTATACGAAAGGGAACTGTATTTTTCAGTAAATCTAAATTTTCTTCTGAGATATATCCACTTAACAAAGGATTTGATGTGTATTGAATAGGGTTGTTATAACTTTGCTTATCAGCCTTTATAAATAAATTTGTATTTCTAAATAAGGGTAATGTGCTGTTTTGGAATCCAAAGTTAATAGGGTGACTTCGATCAATTTTTGAATTAAAAATCGCACCGCCTGTTATTTGTGCTCCTTTAAATTTTTTTTGATTTTCAAAATCAACATTAACTGCTGTTGGACTTTGATTCAAAAATTCAAGTTTTAAAAACTCATTTTCATCTAGCCACTTCAATGAATTACGATATCCTATAATAGTTCCTCCCTCAAGAACAAACTCTTTTATTTTATTGATGTGAGAATTTAATCCAGAGCCATTAAAATTAGGAAGAATGAAATGTGTATATCTACTTAAATCGAATCTATTTAAATTTTTTACATCAATTTTTGTTATGGAAATCTGATGTCTAGTGTCCAATAAGTGCCAGATTTCTCCTGCATCATAACTGCTCACTCCTTCTCCAACCAAAAGTGCAATTTCAGGTTTTTTTACTAATGTAAATTTTCTTGATCCGAGGTCAATGCCTACTGTGTTTCCGGTATCTACTCCTGAAACTAAGATGTGAGCTGCTTTTGCCCCCTCTTTAATGATTTCATAAAGAGTCTCTTTATCAACTTTTTGATTTTGAATAGGAATCATATAAGTTCCATAATCAAATTTCTCATCTTTAAGCGAAAAACGATTCATACCTACTTTTATTCTAATTTCTTTTTGTTGTAAATAGTTGATAAATTTGGGAGCATAATAGTGATGTGCTTCAAAAAGATATGCATAGGATGCTTTACGATTAACTAATCCTTCTGGAGCTTTTAAATTTAAAACTTCATCACCAACAATAGAAATATTGTTTTCAATGTGATGATTTAAATTAAATGCCAGAGGAAAGGCCCAAGCAGAAATATCATAAAATAAACTGTCTTTAAATTTTGTTTGATTTTCAAACATCGCACGAATTAATTGATGCTTTTTTTGTTCTAACGGAATAACATAACTAGTTTCAGAAGTATATTTTTTTCCTCTTCTTATAATATTTTTTTTCAGTTCATGAATTTTAATGTCATGTCTTTTAAGAGTATTAGCAAGATGAAATGTAGTAGCAGGATCTTTTGGATTGCCAAATACTATAGCTTTTCGCCCATCTTTTCGTGCTAGATCCCTAGTGTCCTTATAAAATGCTCTAAAATAGTTAAGAATTTCAGTTCGCATTGATTTAGCAGCTTTAAGTGTAGAGAAAGCGGCAGTCAATTGATTTCGAATTGTAAAGGGAAAAGTTAAGATACCGTTATCAGTTTCTTGAATGTGTCCTCTTGAGCTCGCTTGTTCAAATAAGATTCCAATACCTCCATTTACATCAGGATAAGTAGAACCTTTGCCATAATAAAAGTCATCATAATCCTCCTGAGAATAATATAGTGATCCTAATTTATCAAAAGCATCAATATGAAAAGTTCCGATTTTTTCAGTAAGCTTTTGATTCATTATTGGCGTAAGTGGATTAACCCTAGATGGAATTCCAGGTTGAAAAAAGAAGCTTGAGTTGGTTCCCATTTCATGATGATCCGTCAAAATATTTGGAAGCCATTTTGTGAAAGTTTTCAAGCGTGCCTTAGATTCGGGTAATTGACCAGGAAGCCAGTCACGATTAAGATCAAACCAATAATGATTGGTTCTTCCCCTTGGCCAAACTTCGTTATATTCTCTATCATTTGGATCTGATGTTAAGTTTTGATTTCTATTGGTATTGGCCCAATAGGCGAAACGTTGAAGTCCGTCTGGATTGAAACTAGGGTCAAATAAAATAACTAAATCATCTAACATTTTTAGAGTTTCTGGCGCTTGACTTGCAGCTAAGTGATAAGCAGCAAGAAGTCCAGCATTCGCACCACTAGGTTCATTCCCATGAATGGAAAATCCTTGATACACAATTAGAGGTTGATTGGTTATATCAATATTTTCAGCTCCAGGCTCTGTAAGTTGAATATGTGTTTTTTGAATAGCATCAATATTTTTATGATTTTTTGCATTTGTAATAGTGAGTAATAAAATTGGTCTTCCCTCATAACTTCGACCTCTAGTTTCAATTGAAATTCGATCTGAAGCATCAGCTAATCGTTCCATATAACTCACTAATTTATCATGGGAAACATGCCATGTTCCTACTTCATATCCTAAAAGTTCTTTCGGTTTTGGTATACTCTGATCATATGGATGTGATGCATCCAAGTAATAGTCTAGTGTTACTTGACCAAACAGACTGCTGGAGAAAAGCAAGCTTATCAGGAGATTAATGTTTTTCATAAAAAATTGTTATTTATAAAGATCATAATAATTATGTAAACAAAAAAAGATAAGCTGGTGTTTAAAAAAAAGATAAGAACTAATTATTTTTTAATATCTATTTTTTGTTTCTCAAATAATTCTTTATAATATCCACTAGTTTTAATTAATTCAGCATGTTTACCTTGTTGAATAATTTCACCTTTTTTAAAAACTATTATTTGATTAGCATGTTTTATTGAAGAAATTCTATGACTAACAATAATAATGGTTTTATTTTTATTAATTAGTTTCAAGTGTTTTAAGATCTGTTCTTCTGTATCCGTGTCAACTGCAGAGAGACAGTCATCAAGCAATAATATTTTTGGGTTTTTAACCAAAGCTCGTGCAAGCGAAATGCGTTGTATTTGTCCTCCAGAAAGAGTAACTCCTCTTTCTCCCAGTAAAGTTTTATAATTTTCTTTAAAGTCTAAGATGTTTTGATGGACAGCAGCTTTTTTTGTAGCTTTCTCAATAGATTCTTTAGAGGAGTTGCGATCACCAAATCTAATATTGTCTTCTATGCTTTCTGAAAACAAAAAAGCATTTTGAGGAACAAATCCCATTACAGATCGTAATTCTTCGAGCTTGTGATTCTTAATATTTATTCCATCAATTAATATTTTGCCTTGGGAAGGGTCGTATAATCTAGAAATTAAATCTAGAAGAGTTGATTTTCCTGAACCAATATTTCCAATTATACCCAAAGTTGATCCAGATTGAATTTTAAAACTCACTTTATCCAATGCAACTATTTCTGTTTCAGGATATCTTAAAGTAACTTTTTCAAAGGATATATCTCCTTTAATAGGATTGTTCAATCCAGGGCCATCATTAATTTCAGGCTGCTCTTTTAAGAAAGCATTAATTCTTTTTTGAGAGGCTTCGGCTTGTTGAATAATATTTGTGATCCAACCTACAACAGCAACCGGCCAAGTCAACATATTTACATAAATAATGAATTCCGCTAAAACACCTATTTTAATTTCACCATTTATATACTGATTACCTCCGACAAATATTACAATTAGGTTACTGAATCCGATTAGAAGAATCATAAGTGGAAAAAACCATGCCTGAACTTTAACTAACGACATGTTTTTGTGATAACTTTCAGTTGCGAGGATATTGAAATTTTCATTCATTTTACCCTGAAGATTATAAGATTTTATTACAGCAATTCCACTAAAGCTCTCCTGAGCAAATGATGACATTTTGGATAACATTTCTTGGACAGCAACACTTTTTTTATTAATTATTTTACTTATCTTATATATTATGATAGATAAGAAAGGCAATGGAAGGATTGTATATAGGGTTAAAACAGGAGCTATACTTATCATATAGGATATTACAATTACAAATAAAGCAATTGTATTTGTACTATACATAAATGCTGGACCAACATACATTCTAACTTTACCTACATCTTCACTTATACGATTCATTAAATCACCAGTTCGATTATTTTTATAAAACCGTTGTGTAAGCTTTTGGTAATGCCAGAAAATTTCATTTTTAAGGTCAAATTCAATATAACGTGAAACATTAATTATGGTCTGACGCATTAGGAAAGTTAAAAAACCAGAAATTAAAGTAGTTCCTATAATCACAAGAATATTAATTAATAAAATCTGTTGAACTTCAGATTTTGAAGTGTAATCCGATTGAATATATTGATCAACAGCTGTTAGTGAGTTTCCAATTAGACGAGGTGCAAAAAGTGAAAAAATACGCGCAATTACAGTAATTATAAAACCAAGTAGGAGTTTAGTTTGGTATTTATAAAAATATTTATTTAAGTACTTTAGTTCTTCCATAGATTAATCCCCAAAGGTAATAAAATGGTGAAGCTAAACTCAAGATAAATTCTCTAAACTTTTATTAGTTATTCTATCTGTTTTCAGTTAATTCGATTAATTTTGTAATATTAAAGTTCTGAAACATGCTAACACGAAGACATATACGCATTAAGGTGATGCAGTCTGTTTATTCTTTTGCCTTGAGTAAAAACTTAAAGCTTGAGGATGAGGTTCTTTTTTTTAAACAAAGTGTTGCACAATCTTTTGACCTTTACTTGTTAATTTTAGGACTTATAAAAGCACTTGGTACCTATGCAAAAGAACAAATTGATGCTTATCAAAAGCATGGCTTATCACTGGATGATAATTACGAAAAACTTCAAAAACTTTCTCAAAATAGTGTTTTAGTTTTTTTTCAAAATCACACTATTTTGGAACAACATTTGAAAAACAAAAAATTCATCCGATGGGATTTGGAGTTTAAATATTTAAAGGAGATTACCAACGAAATTATAAGTACTGATTTTTTTAATGATTATGTGAATATTGAATTTCCCAATGAGGCAGAAGATAAAAATTGTATTGTAAAAATTTTTAAAAATAAAATTGCTCCTTCAGATTATTTGCAAGAACACATTCAAGACCATCGTTTAACTTGGACAGATGATTTTCCATTAATAAACACATATTTTTTAAAGGAACTTAAGCAACTTAATATTAATGATTCACAAAGTTTGAGATTTCCAAAACCAATTGAAAATGATGAGGATTTGGAATTTGGAATTAATCTTTTAGAAAAAGTGATATCAAATGATGCTCAATTACAGTCTGAACTTAAAGGTAAAACACCAAATTGGGATGAACAAAGAATCGCGCAACTAGATAACGTTTTACTTAAAATTGCAATTGCTGAATTATTATTTTTCCCAACTATTCCTGTAAATGTATCTTTAAATGAATATCTTGAAATTGCAAAAGATTACTCTACACCTAAGAGTAATCATTTTGTTAACGGAGTATTAGATAAATTAGTTAAAGAATTTGAAACTGAAAAGAGATTGAACAAAAAGGGAAGAGGCTTGTTATAACAAGATTTTTTATTACTTTTGAATTCACATAATTTATAAAAAAATGAAAAATTTTTTAACACTTTGTATAGCCCTATCTGTTATTATGATTACTTCATGTCAAGACAGCGCTACAAAAAAAGAATCTGATAGTGCCACAGTAGCCCCTGCTTCGCAGACAGAGAGTTCACCTGTGATCTCTTTTGATAAAACTTCTCATGATTTTGGAACAATCAATGAAGGTGAGACAGTTACTACAACATTTAATTTCACTAATACAGGCGGTTCGGATCTTATTATTGTTGATGCAAGAGGAAGTTGCGGATGTACTGTTCCTTCATATCCTAAAAACACTCCAATTGCTCCAGGTGCAACGGGAAAAATTGAAGTAAGTTTTGATTCAAGCAACAAGCCAGGAATGCAACAGAAATCTGTTACACTTTCAGCAAATACTGCTTCTGGAAGAGAAATGCTTAGAATTAAATCTAACGTAACTCCAGATCCATTGAAACAACAACAGCGTGATGCTGCTGCCAAAGCCCAAAATTAACATATCTAAATCTTAAAATAATGTCTGAAGCTTTTTCCGGACAATTACCTTTTTTACTTTTAATGGTAGTTGTATTTTTCTTTTTTATTATTCTTCCTCAGCAAAGAAGACAGAAAAAAGAAAAGAATTTTATGAATTCTTTAAAAAAAGGCGATCGTATCATAACTAAAAGTGGATTACATGCCAAAATTATGGAGCTTAATGGTAAAGACAATACTTGTGTCATAGAAACTTTAGCAGGAAAGCTCAAAATTGAGCGTTCTGCGATTTCATCAGACATTAGCTTGAAATTAAATCCTCCTCCTGCTAAAAAATAATAGATTTAAATCCCGCTATTAGCGGGATTTTTTATAGTTATGTATAAACGAGTTTTAAGACCATTTTTATTTCTTTTCGATCCTGAATGGATTCACCACGCTGTTTTTAGTTTAATTAAATCAGTTCACAGGATTCCTGGGATGGGGTTTTTGGTACGTGTATTATATCAAGTAAAAGATAAAAGATTAGAGAAGACCCTTTTTGGCTTAAATTTCCCAAATCCTGTTGGATTAGCAGCTGGTTTTGATAAGGATGCTAAATTATTTAAAGAATTAAATAATTTAGGTTTTGGCTTTATTGAGATTGGTACAGTAACTCCTAAGCCTCAGCCAGGAAATCCTAAAAAAAGAATGTTTCGTCTGTTAGAAGATTATGGGCTTATAAATCGTATGGGATTTAACAATGAAGGGTTAGAAGCTGTAGTTCATCGACTAAAAAAAAATAAGGATGTTTTAATAGGAGGTAATATTGGTAAAAATAAAGCAACCTCAAATGATGATGCTGTTAAAGATTATCTAATTTGTTTTGAATCACTTTTTCCTCATGTTGATTATTTTGTAGTTAATGTAAGCTCACCTAATACGCCTAATCTGAGATCTCTACAGGAAAAAGAGCCTTTGACTTATCTTTTGAAAACTTTGAAGAACTTAAACCTAAAAAAAGATAAACCAAAACCGATTTTACTTAAAATTGCACCTGATTTGTCAAATAAACAGTTGTTAGATATAATTGACATAATTAATTCTGTAAAAATTGACGGTGTAATTGCAACCAATACTACTCTTTCAAGAGAAGGATTAAAGTCAAAAAATAAAAACCAAATTGGTGGATTGAGCGGTAAACCAATTACCGATCGTAGTACAGAAATAATTCGTTTTTTAAGTGAGAATAGTAATAAATCCTTCGCAATAATTGGAGTAGGAGGTATTCATTCTCCGAAAGATGCGATTGACAAATTGGATGCTGGAGCTGATTTGATTCAGTTATATACGGGATTTATTTATGAGGGACCGAGTATAATTAAACAGATTAACAAGGTTTTGGTTAAAAGGGTTAGTCAAAATAGCTAAACGTTTCTCCAGGTTTTATGTTTTGAAGTGTTTCATAAAGCAATTTAATAACATCTTCTACATCGTCACGATGGACCATCTCTACAGTAGTGTGCATATAGCGTAATGGCAAAGAAATTAAAGCTGAGGCTACGCCGCCGTTACTATACGCAAAAGCATCAGTGTCAGTTCCAGTATACCTAGCTGAGGCTAATCGTTGAAAGGGAATTTTATTTTTTTCTGCAGTTTCAATAATACGTTCTCTTAAGTTGTTTTGTACTGCAGGGGCATAAGAAATTACGGGTCCTTTTCCTATTTCGGTAAGTCCTTCCTGCTTTTGATTTATCATCGGAGTTGTGGTGTCATGACATACGTCTGTAACTAGAGCAACATTGGGCTTAATTGTTTGTGTAATCATTTCAGCTCCCCGTAATCCGACTTCTTCTTGTACCGAGTTGGTTATGTATAAACCAAAAGGAAGTTTAATTTTATTTTCAGAAAGTAGTCGTGCTACTTGTGCAATCATGAATCCTCCAGCGCGGTTGTCAATGGCTCTGCATATAAATTTATCTTTATTCAAAACCTTAAAAGTGTCAGGATAGGTTATTACGCAGCCTACATGTACCCCCATTTTTTCAACTTCTTTTTTGTTCTTAGCTCCGATGTCAATAAAAATATTATCTAATTTCGGAACTTCTTCTTTGCCACTTTTTCGAGTATGAATAGCGGGCCAACCAAAAACACCTTGAACAATCCCTTTTTTTGTATGAATATTCACCCATTTCGAAGGAGCAATTTGATGATCACTTCCTCCGTTTCGTATTACATAGATCAATCCCTTATCAGTAATGTAGTTCACATACCAAGAAATTTCATCTGAGTGACCCTCAATTACAACCTTATACTGAGCTTTAGGATTAATCACACCAACAGCAGTTCCATACACATCTGTGATAAATTCATCTACATAGGGTCTTAGATAATCCATCCAAATTTTTTGACCACCACTTTCATAGCCTGTAGGTGATGCATTATTTAAATATCTCTCTAAAAACGTTATCGCTTTTTTATCCAGAATGCTCATAAATATTAGATTCAAATTTTAAGAAAATCAAAAGTAAGAATATTATCAAATATAATAGGCTCACTTAAAATATTTGTAATTTTAACCCCGTGAAAAAAACCTTATTCTATTTTTTTTTATGCTTATCATTTCCTGGCTTTTGCCAAGAGTACAAAGCGCCAGATAATTTTGATGGAGAATTGTTGTATAAATTTGAGACTGATTCTATTCCAGATTCAGGAATTCGATTAAAAGAAGTGATCCTTTTTCAGCCTCTAAAATTTAAGAGTATGAAACAGCTTAGGGAATATGTTATTCTTAGGAATCGAACGATAAGAGTCTACCCATACGCCAAGCTAGCTTCAGATCGTCTGGATACTTTGAGCATTCGATTAGATAATATAAAAGGTAATAGACATAAGAAAGTTTACCTTAAACGAATTGAAAAATTTATTTATGGCGAATTTGAAGTTGAATTAAAAAAACTTTCTAGATCTCAAGGTCGTATTTTGATCAAATTAGTACATAGACAAACGGGTTCAACTTCTCATGAACTTATCAAAGAACTTCGTAATGGATGGAAAGCAATGATTTATCAAACAACAGCGTCATTATTTAAGCTTTCTTTAAAAGACACATACACTCCTGAAAAAAATTATGAAGACTTTTTAATTGAAGATATCTTACAACGCGCCTATGGAGATGGATTAATAGAATTAGATCCTACTGCATTAACCTATGATTTGGATAAACTATATACTCTATGGAAAGCTCCAAAGACACCGCTATCAAAGGATTTAAAAAATAATCCAACATTTAAAAAAAAATCATTGTAAAAGTGCTTGTGGGTAAGTAAAAGCGTTTTATATTTGCACCCGCTAAAACACCTAATGATTTATTAAATCGCAGGTTTTTAAAAGTTTTAGCGAACGT